>Ga0207747_1000141_pt1 | contig 87423 bp, 86 predicted proteins | sample HigsolmetaGSP11D_FD_184839 | JGI IMG/M metagenome (GOLD analysis project Ga0207747, IMG submission 184839) | High solid enriched microbial communities from the Joint BioEnergy Institute, USA - SP1-1-D (SPAdes) | ecosystem: Engineered > Bioreactor > SSF (Solid state fermentation) > Aerobic >...
TTTATAGATTCCAGCAACAGATCCCCGGTCTCCCGGACGTGGCGGGCGAGGAGGGCGAGCGCGGCCTCCTCATCACCCCGTCGGCAGAGTTCGAGCAGCTCGTAGTGCTCCCGCTGGGGCTTCTCGTAGTCCGAAAGAGCCAGGTGCATCCTGATGTAGCGCTCGAAGGCCACGTGCTGCATCCGGATGATCTCCATGAGCCGCGGCCTTCCGGCCGGGGCAAAGAGCGTGGCGTGAAAGCGCCAGTTCAGCTCCCCCCAGCGTGAGATGAGATCTTCTTCCTCGTCTATCTGGCGCAGGATGTCCTCCGCGCGGGCGAACTCCTCCTCTCCCAGCCTGGGGAAGGCCTTCCCCAGCGCCACGGGCTCGAGCATCTCCCGGATCTCGGTTATCTCCTCGACCTCGAGCCGCGAGAGCCGGGAGACGACCGCGCCGCGGTGCGGGTAGAAGGAGACGAGCCCCTCGCCCTCCAGCTGCCTGAGCGCCTCGCGCACCGGGATCTTGCTGACCCCGAAGCGGCGGGCGATCTCCTCCTGCCGCAAAGGTGTACCACCCGCGAGCGCGCCGCTGAGTATGGCGTCGCGCAGCCCGGCGGCGACCATGTCCTGCGCCGTGCGGTATCCCCTGCCCGCTCTCCCAGCGAGATCTTCCAGAGTGTGTCCTCTCCAGGCGCCCTCCCGGCGCCCTAGAACCTCTCCACGACGGTCTTGGGAAGCATGTGCTGCTGCAGGTAGTCCGGGCCGCCGGCCTTCGAGTCGGTTCCCGAGAGCCCGAAGCCGCCGAAGGGTTGCACGCCGACCAGGGCGCCGGTGATGTGCCGGTTGAAGTAGAGGTTGCCGACGTGGAACTCGTGCCGGGCCCTCTCCAGGTGCTCCCGGTCGTTCGAGTAGAGGCCTCCGGTGAGCCCGTAGGGGGAGTCGTTGGCTATCGCCAGGGCGTCCTCGAAGTCGCGGGCCTTTATGAACGCGAGGACGGGGCCGAAGATCTCCTCCTGCGCTATCCTCGCTTTGGGGTCCACGCCGGCGTAGACCGTCGGCGTCACGAAGTAGCCGTCCTTCGGGTCGCCGGGGTCCTCACCCAGGACCCGCTCGCCCTCCTCCCGGCCGACCTCGATGTAGCCCGAGACCTTCTCGAACTGCGGCTCGCTGATCAGCGGCCCGACGAAGACCTCGGGTCCATCGGGAGCACCGACGCGGAGCGCCCGAGCCTTCTCGACGACCCTCCGCAGGACCTCGTCGTAGACGTCGGCGTGGACTATCGCGCGGCTCGCGGCCGAGCACTTCTGACCCGCGTACCCGTAGGCGCTCCTCACGATGTCCGAGGACGCGGCCTCGAGGTCGGCGGAGTCGTCGATTATCATCGCGTCCTTGCCGCCCATCTCGGCGATCACGCGCTTTATCCACTTCTGCCCGTTGGGTTTCGCGGCGAGCTCGTTGATCCTGAGGCCCGTCCGCATCGAGCCGGTGAACGAGATGAAGCGGGTCCTGGGGTCGGAGACCAGGTAGTCGCCTATCTCGGAGCCGTACCCGGCGCAGAAGTTGAGCACCCCCTCGGGCAGCCCGGCTTCGAAGAAGATCTCTGCGACCTTCGCCCCGATCACGCTGGTGAACTCGGAGGGCTTCATGACGATGGTGTTGCCGGTGACGATGGCCGCCGAGGACATCCCGGTGAGGATCGCCGTCGGGAAGTTCCACGGGGCGATGATGACCCCCACCCCCATCGGCTGGTAGAAGTAGCGGCTCTCTTCACCCGCGACCGAGTGCACCTCCGCCCCCTCCTTCAGGCGCAGCATCTCGCGGGCGTAGTACTCGAGGAAGTCTATGGCCTCCGAGACCTGGGCGTCGGCCTCCGGCCACGGCTTCCCGCCCTCGTAGATCTCCCAGGCGATCATCTCCGCTTTCCTGCGGCGCATGATGGCGGCTGCGCGCAGCAGGATGCGCGCCCTGGCCTCCGGAGCGGTGCGGCTCCAGTCCGCGAAGGCCCGCGTCGCGGCATCGAGCGCCAGGCTGGCCTCCCGCTCGGTCGCCCGGGCCACGCGGCCCACGACCTGCTGCGGTCGCGCGGGGTTTACCGAGACGATCTCACCCTCGGTCTCTACCTCCTTGCCCCCGATGATCAGAGGATAGCTCCTGCCGAGCTCTCCTCCGACCTTCTCGAGCGCGGCGCGCACCCTCTTTACGTTCTCCTGGTCGTTCCAGTCGAGGTAAGGCTCGTTTCTGAAGGGCGGAAGTCCCATGTCTCTCCTCCTGTCTCAGTGTCCGGCGACCCTCTTCAATGCACCGCCCACACTCTGAAGTACGTCCAACGTGACGTACCCCGCTATCTTCGGGTTCTCCTTGAGGCGCCGGGTGGAGTACTCGTACCACTGCTCGCCGTAGGGCACGTAGACGCGCACCTTGTGACCGTCCCGGACGAGTATGCGCCTGAGCTCCTCGTCCACACCGAGGAGCATCTGGAACTCGTAGCGGTCCTTCGAAACCCCGAGCTGGTGGACGAGGCGCAGCGCGTGCCAGACCAGGTACTCGTCGTGGGTGGCCACCCCGACGTAGCAGCCGCCGCGCAGCAGCTCCTCGAGCAAAAACACGTAGTTCTGACGCACGGTGTCGTAGTCCTTGTAGGCGATCTCGCGCGGCTCGTCGTAGATGCCCTTGCACAGCCGGACCGAGACGCCGGCATCAACCAGGCGCTGCACGTCGTCTATGCTGCGCCGCATGTACGCCTGGATTACGGCCCCCACGTTCTCATGCCGGGCGTGGGTGTCGAGGACCATCCGGATCGTCTTCTCGGTGTAGGGCGAGTCCTCCATGTCCACCCGCACGAAGCGGCCCCGCTCTCCGGCGTACCCCACGAGCTCTTCCAGGTTCGCCCGGCAGAGCTCCTCGTCGAGCGCGAGCCCGAGGGCGGTGAGCTTGACCGAGATGCCGCTCTCGAGGCCGTTTCTCTCCAGGGTGTCGACCACGCGTTTGTACTCAGAGAGCGTGGCGGAGGCCCGGGCCTTGTCGGTCGTGCTCTCGCCGAGCACGTCCACCGTCGCCACGCACCCCTCGGAGTTGAGCGCCCTTATGACGCGCACGGCATCTTCCAGGCGGGTCCCGGCGATGTAGCGGCTCGAGACCTCGCGCACGATGGGACGCGGTATCACCGGAACCGCACCGGCCATCACCCTGTCGAAGAGCCCCACCTCACCTCCCCCGTTCTCTAGCGGTCCGCCGGCGCTCGCGATGGGCCGGCCTCCCGGTTTCTCTTACCGAAATACCACGTGAGCGCGTAGGCGACCAGCACGACTCCTATGCTGAGCAGGGTCAGCAGAAGCTGCGAGCGGGTGTCGGCGTTGATGCCCACGGCGACGATGACCACGACGAAGACGCCTATGGTGAGCCAGGTCAGGTAGGGGTAGAGCCACATCTTTATGGCGAGCCTCTCGGGATTCTCCCGCTCTATGCGCCGCCTGAGCCTGAGCTCGGAGATGGCGATGAGGAGGTAGACGAAGAGCGCGACCGCCCCGGAGGTGTTGAGCAGGAATGTGAAAACGGCGTTCGGAGCGTAGAAGGCCGCGATGACCGAGAGGTACCCGACCGCCGTGCTTATGAGTATCGACCACACCGGCACGCCGCGTCCGTTGACCCGCAGGAAAGCCTTCGGGGCGTCCCCACGCCGGGCGATGGCGTTGAGCATCCTCGAGCAGGTGTAGAGGCCGGAGTTCAGGCAGGAGAGTACCGCGACCAGCACGACGACGCTCATTATCGTGGCGGCGCCGGGGAAGTTGATCTGCTCGAGGGCCGCCACGAACGGCCCGCGGGTCTGTCCCCTGGGCTCGAGCGCCGGGTCGTTCCACGGCACTATGGTCACGATCAGGAAGATCGAGAGCACGTAGAAGAGCATGACCCGCCAGATGACCGAGTTGGTCGCCCGCGCCACGCTGCGCTCAGGCTCACGCGACTCTGCGGCGGCCAGCGTGACTATCTCGGCGCCGACGAACGAGAAGATCAGGGTAGTAACCCCGGCGAACATCACGAGCGCGCCGTGGGGAAGGAACCCCCCGTGGGCCGTGAGGTTGGAGAAATCCAGGCTCGCCCCGGGCCAGAGCCCCAGCACGTACAGCGCCCCGAGCGCGATGAACCCTATTATCGCGGCGACCTTGATCGAGGCGAACCAGAACTCGAACTCGCCGTAGGAACCGACCGAGAACAGGTTGGTGCCGGTCAAAAGCAACATCAGCACCAGCGAGATCAGCCACTGGTACTGCGAGGAGAGGTCGAAGAGCCCCTGGATGATCAAAGCACCTGCCTGCGCTTCCACCGCGAGTACGATGACCCAGAAATACCAGTAGAGCCACCCGACCGCAAAACCTGCCCAGTCCCCTAGAGAGATCCTGGCATACTCCGCGAACGAACCTATCTGCGGCGAGGCGACCGCCATCTCCCCGAGCATCCTCATCACCATCACGATGATCAAACCCGCTATCGCATAGGAGATGAACGCCGCCGGCCCCACCGTGCTTATGACCGCCCCGCTGCCCACGAAGAGCCCGGCCCCGATGACCCCGCCAAGCGAGATCATCGTCATGTGCCGCATCCTGAGCTGCTTCCGCAGCTCGGGAGCCTCTTCCCGACCCGTTCTGGTACCCGTGCTCTGTGCCAAAAGACTCCTCCTTTCTCGAACCCAACCCGGTCGTAACCCTCCCGCTGCAGCCCCTTATCCGGACAGTCAGTATAAAGTATACTTTCATCCTGATTCCAGAGCGGTGCGGCTGTATCGGTACGTGCTGCGGGTGAAATATCGTTTAGCGAAAGCCGGAGGAGAGGGAATGGGAGAAGAGACGCGAGGTCTGGTCTCACGTCCGGTTCGCCGGGTAGCGTCGCGGGTTGGAGGAAGCAGGGTCGAGGGATCGCCCGGCGGGCATCTGCGCTCTACCAACCCGGCGCATCTTGATGAGGTGGTCGCGGAGGTTTCGCTCGGGGAAGCGGGCACGTTCGTCGCGGCGTGCCGGGCGGCGAGGGAGGCGCAGAGCGGGTGGGCTGAGGTGCCGGCCCCGGTGCGCTCGCGGGTGATACGTCGGATCGGGTATCTTACGATGGCCAACAAGGAGGCGCTGGCGCGCCTGGTGACGCGTGAGATCGGCAAGCCCTACGCCGAGGCGCTCGGAGAGGTGCAGGAGATAATAGACACCTGCGATTTCTTCACCAGCGAGGGCAGGCGGCTCTACGGGCAGACCGTTCCCTCGGAGATGCCGGACAAGCAGCTGTTCACCTTCCGGATGCCGGTCGGGGTCGCGGCGATCATCACCGCCGGCAACTTCCCGGTCGCCGTCCCCTCCTGGTACATCGTCCCGGCGCTTCTGTGCGGCAACGCGGTCGTCTGGAAGCCCGCCGAGTACTCCCCGGCGACCGCCGACGCCTTCTACGAGATCTTCATCCACGGCGGCCTGCCGGACGGGGTCCTCAACGTCGTGCAGGCCGAGGGGGCGATCGCCTTCGAGGGTCTCGAGCGGGCGCTCGAGGAGGGGCTCGTCGACAAGATCGGCTTCACCGGCTCCACGGAGGTCGGCAGGAGGATCGGCGAGCTCGCCGGGCGTCACCTGCAGACCCCCTGCCTCGAGCTCGGCGGGAAGAACCCGCTCGTCGTCATGCCCGACGCCCGGCTCGACCTCGCCGTCGAGGGTGCGCTCTTCTCGGGTTTCGGTACCGCCGGGCAGCGGTGCACCTCGCTCGGGACAGCCATCGTCCACGAGTCGGTGCACGACGAGTTCTTGAGGCGCCTCGCGGAGGCCGTCGGGGAGGCCAGGATAGGAGATCCGATGCAGGACGTGCTCTACGGCCCGATGCTCAGCGAGCGCTTCTACGAGCGTTTCCTGGGCTGGCTGGAGCTCACGAGAGACCACCACAGCCTGCACGGCTCGACCGGAACCGGCAGGATCACGAAGGAAAACCCGCGCGAGAACTTCGTCGGCGACCCGGAGGCGGGCCTCTACTGCCACCCGACCATAGTCGACGGCATCACTCCCGAGGACGAGCTCTACAGGACGGAGACCTTCGGCCCGATCGTGGGTGTCGCGAAGTTCTCGACCTTCGACGAGGCAGTTGAGCTCGCGAACGGCCACGGCTACGGGCTGTCGGCGTCCATCTACACCGAGAGCGCAAGAGAGGCCCTGCGCTTCCGCGAGCGCATCTCGGCGGGGATGCTCAGCGTCAACAACTCGACCAGCGGGGCCGAGGCGCACCTGCCCTTCGGCGGCAACGGCAAGAGTGGCAACGGCAGCCGGCTCTCCGGGATCTGGGTGCTCGACCAGTTCACCCGCTGGCAGTCGATGAACTGGGACTACTCCGGCAGGCTCCAGAAGGCGCAGATGGACCTCATCGAGCTCCCCGCGGACGAGAATTTCCGCCTCGATCCGGAGGGGGATGGGGTTTGACCTCCCACGACGTCATCGTCGTGGGCCTGGGGGCGATGGGTAGCTCCGTCGCCTTCCACCTGGCCTCGCGTGGGCTGCGCGTGCTCGGCGTCGAGCAATACTCCCCGGCCCACGAGCGGGGCTCGAGCCACGGTCGCTCGCGCATCATCCGCCTCGCCTATTACGAATCCCCCGAGTACGTGCCGCTCTTGCTGCGGGCATGGGAGCTGTGGGAGGAGCTCGAGGAGAGGAGCGCGCGCAAGCTCCTCTCCCGGACCGGGGCCCTGATGGTCGGTTCTTCGGAGAGCGAACTCTTCCGCGGCAGCCTGCGCAGCGCCACCGAGCACGACCTGCCCCACGAAGTGCTCGACGCACAGGAGATCCGACGGCGCTTCCCGGCTCTCGATCCCCCTCCCGACACGTCAGCTCTCTACGAGGAGCGGGCCGGCTTCATCGTGCCCGAGGAGGGGGTGAAGGCCCATCTGCAACTCGCCGGATCCCTCGGAGCCGAGCTCCGTTTCGAAGAACGCCTCCTCTCCTGGGAAGAGAGGGATGGCGGCGTGCTCGTCGAAACCAGCCGGGGTTCCTACGGTGCCTCCCATCTCGTGCTCGCCCCCGGACCCTGGGCTCCACAGCTTCTCGGTGAGCTGGGTGGTTCGCTGTATGTCGAGCGGCAGGTGATGGCCTGGTTCTCGGTGGCACACGGCGGGCTTTCTGTCCTCATGTGGGAGGCCGATGACGGACGCATCTTCTACTGCATCCCGGAGGGTCCGGAGAGGATCAAGGCGGCGCTGCATCACGGAGGCAAAAGGACAACCCCGGAGACGCTGGACCGCCGGGTGCACGAAGAGGACGTGGAGGCGATAAAGGGATATCTGAGGAAGTACGCCCCCGCCCTCGCAGGAGCCCTCGTAGAGGGCTCCGTGTGCATGTACACCAACAGCCCGGATCTGAACTTCGTGGTGGGGCCCCACCCGCGCCATCCACGGATCATCCTCGCCTGCGGTTTCTCCGGGCACGGCTACAAGTTCTGCGGGGTTATCGGGGAGGTCGTAGCCGACCTGGTGACCGAAGGCAGGACGGGTCATCCCATAAAACCCTTCTCCCCCGCCCGGCTTCAGCCTCAAGCCTGAGGCCTTTTCACCCCCTCCTCGTCGCCCGGCGGTGTATATTGGTGGCGGAACGAAGGAGCGCGCATGCAGGACGACAAGGTCACGCTGACGGGCAGGCTCGCAGGAGTAGGGGAAGTAGAGGTCGGGAGGAAGAGCGAGGAGATGCGCCATCTGGCATCCTTCTTCAGCGGCCTGGCCAACCCCACCCGGCTCTCGATCCTGATCCTGCTGGCCTGCAGAGGAGAGATGAGCGCGGACAGCTCGTGGAGATCCTGGGCGCCCCGCAGCCGCGGGTCTCGGACCACCTGCGCTGTCTGGGTCGCTGCGGGTACGTGCAGGTGCGGCGCGCCGGTCGCAACGCCTTCTACTCCGTCGCCGACGTGCGGGTGCTGGAGATGCTTCGGCTCGGGGAATCGCTGCTGCACGACGTCCGCCTCGCTACCTGATCGCACACGGCGGGGAAAGAAGGAGATAGGCCGGCCAGGCGGCAGGTAGGGGGAACCGGCCTATCCTCACCCTTCATACGCTCCACCCCCTCTCCGGGTTGCACGCTCAGAGGGATTTCTCGTAGCTCTCCCTCGACTCGATGCGTTCCATCCAGGAAGCGACCCTCGGCCACTCCTCGAAGGAGAGCTCTCCCCCCTCCGCGAGCTCCCGCAGACGGACGAAGTTGACAGCATAGGCGATGTCCGCCAGCGAGAAGGATCCCGCCAGATATTCCCGTCCCTCGAGGCGCGCCTCCAGCTCCGAGAGATGCTCCTTCAGCCTCCGCATTCCCTCCGAGATGCGCTCCTCCGGGAAGCCCCTCCGTCGTCCGGAGGCGGCCACGAAGACCGCCGGAAAGAACTTGGCGTCGGCGAAGGACATCCAGATCCTGGCGTGCGCCCTCGCCTTTGGATCACCGGGCATGAGCGGGGGCTCCGGGAAGACCTCGTCGAGGTACTGGTTTATCACGTTGGACTCGTAGAGCGACTCCCCGTCCACGACGACCACCGGGACTTTCCCCGTGGGGCTCGCCTCCAGAAACTCCCTGCTCTTGTTCGCGAGGTCCACTTCGCGCGTCTCGAAATCAACGCCCTTCTCGTGCAGGACCATCCTGGTCCGCCGGGCGTAGGGTCAGGCCTGGGTGTTGTACAGCCGGATCTCCAACCTCTGCACCTCCTTGAAAACACAGCCTCCGAAATATCCTCTGCATGCCACGGGGCGCTCGTGCCCCCGCCCCCAAGTTTACCCACCCACACCGAAGAGAACGGGGAAGGGTTGACGAGAGTCCGCTTCTCATTTATGCTGCCCGCGCAAAAGTTCGTACGTTTCTGGGTGGGACAAGGGGGGTATGGGGGTGTTCCAGCAGATACTCAACCCTACGGGCAACCTGGGGGCCACGGTCGCACTGGCTCTGATCCCGCTGGTGGTGTTGCTGCTCCTTCTGGCCGTCTTCAGGATCACGGCCTGGCTCTCGGTGATCATCGCCTCGATAGTGACCTTCATCATCGCCGTGGTCGTCTGGCAAGCCCCAGTAGGCAACGCGCTGCACGCCTACGTCTACGGCGCCGCCACGGGTGTCTGGTCCGTCGACTGGATCACGTTCTGGGGGGTCGTGATCTTCAACACCCTCGTCGTGACCGGCTCCTTCGAGAAGCTGCAGGGATGGCTCATCCAGCAGGCCACGGCCGACGTGCGGGTGCAGACGCTGCTTCTGGCCTGGGCGTTCGGGGCCCTGCTCGAGGGCCTCGTGGGCTTCGGGTACCCCTGGGCCCTCGTCGCCCCCATCCTCATAACCCTCGGGATCCGCGACCTCGACGCCATACGCGTCGCCGCGATAGCAAACAACGCCCCGGTCTCCTTCGGGGCCCTCGGGGTGCCGATCATCGCGCTCTCGGCCGTGACCGGGCTGCCGCTTCTGGCGCTCTCCGCCTCGATCGGTAAGATCGTTGCCCTCCTGGCTCTGCTGCCGCCGTGGGTCCTGATCTACCTGGTCACCGGCAGGCGCGGCCTCAGGGACGGCTGGCCGCTCGCGATCGTGGGCTCGCTCGCCTACATCGCCGGGCAATATCCCACCTCGCAGTACCTCGGTCCTTACCTGCCGGACATCATCGGCTCGATCGTCTGCTTCGCCGCCCTGCTCGGCCTGCTCAAGGTCTGGCGGCCCCGCACGGTGCTGGGATTCGGCGGGACGCCGGCAGAGGAGAACGTCGCCTACAGCGAGGCCTCGCGTGCTCCCCAGCTCTCCGGCGGGGAGCTCGTGAGAGCCTTCGCTCCCTTCATAATCCTCCTGATAGTCGTCGTGCTGTGGACCGGTCCCTGGTCGCCGCTACCGGGCGTGAGCCTCTTCTCCGTCGAGGTGCAGGCCAGATCCGCCATAACGCACGAAGCCGTCTCCTCCACGTTCAACTTCGCCCCGTTCATAGGTGGCACAGCGATACTCGTCTCCTGGATCATAATGCTCGCGGTGCTCAGGCCCAGCGCCGCCGACCTGAGGCAGGTCTTCTCGCGCACCTTCTCCCAGATGTGGGGAGCGCTTCTGGTGGGGGTCTTCATCTTCGGGCTCGCTTACGTCTTCATCTACTCCGGCATGGCGCCTTCTCTGGCTTACGGCTTCTCCCGCATCGGCCCGGCGTTCATAGTCCTCGCCCCGATACTCGGCTGGATCGGGGTCGCCCTCTCCGGCTCGAACACCTCGACGAATACAATGTTCGGGGCGGTTCAGGCCACCGCCGGAAAGCTCCTGGGCTTCCCGGTCCTGCTCGCTCCCTCACTCGGCTCGGTCGGCGCAGAGGTCGGCAAGCCTGTCGCCCCGCAGACCGCGAGCGTGGGCGTCTCCACCAGCCGCTTCGTCCGCAACGAGGGCGAGGTGATCCGGCACAACATGGGCTGGACCCTCATCCTCCTCGGGTACCTGATCGTGGTCGGACTCTTCTACTACTTCGTGCTGCCGGGCGTGATGAGGTTGTGAGGGGCTACCCTTCCCTCACAACCTCATCCAGCCTCTCCAGCACTCCCTCGTAGACGCGCCTTATCCCGGCGGGGGCGAAGAGCCGCTCGAAAAAGCCGGCCACCCCTCGCGCTCCGTTCCATTCGACGACGACCCGTACCCGGGTCCTGTCTTCCCCCTGCGGGAAAAGGCGCCACGTCGTCGTGAACGAGGAGTCCTCATCGCTCTCCTTCAGCGTGCTCCCCGGCTCCGGTTCCTCGACGCGCATCCTGAAGGGCCGCTCACGGCCGGCTCGCAGCCTGTAGCGCACCAGCGTCCCGGCCCCCTTCCCTCCCTCCTCGACAGCGTAATCCGCGAAAGCCTCGGTGAGTATCCGAGGATGTTTCTCGCGAAAGTCCGAGATGAACTCGTAGACCTTCTGCTTCTCGGCCGACACCGTCCTCTCCGCCGTCGCCTTCACGTGTGCCACTGCGAAGCACCTCCTCCCGGAAAACTTCCTCCGTCATGCACGACTCAGAGAATCTTATACTCTGTTACCCGCAAAAAGGTCTCAGGAACCCCCGTTCCCTGATAGAGTCTCTCGTGGTGGGAGACTACGAAGAGGTCTGGCGACGGTTCGCGGTGGCCGGGGAGCTCGAGTTCGGCGGGCACACGGACCCTTCCTGGCGCCACGGACACGCGACCTCCGCCTCCTTCATCGTCCGGGTGGACGCCCGGCGTATGCGCGAGCGACTCGATCCGATACGCAGGGCGCTCGGGAGATTCCCGTTCGTCTCGCTCCACCCGGACCATTTCATGCACATAACGCTGCTCATGCTCGGCTTCCCGGTCCAGACACCCCGCCGCAAAGGAGAGATCTCCCACGCCAGACTCCGCGAGCTGGAGACGCGGGCCCGCACGACGCTCTCTCGCGTCCGGCCTTTCCGGGTACGCCTCGCCAACCTCAACGCCTTCCCCTCCGCGGCCTTCATCGAGGCACACCCGGAAGGAGGGCTCGAACGCCTGCAGGAACTCCTGAGCGTGGGGTGCGGCATGAGACGCCCGGCGGGTCCACCGCACCTCACACTCGCGTACTTTCACGCCCCGGACGGAACCCGCGCCCCAGTGGAGCTGATCGAAGTTCTCGAACGCTTCAGAGAGTGGCCCGTCGGAGAGGTGTGGGTGAAGGAAGTGGAGCTCTCGCTCCTGGACCTGCGTGCCCCCTACCCGAAGCCACGAGTCCTGGCGAGTATACCCCTGGGAGGACACACTCCATCCTTCACGCTCGCGGAGCCCTGACCCCTAGAGACGCTCCCCTCTGGAAGCCGCTATCGCCTCGGCGAGTTCCTCCGGACGCCGCGAGCCGACGAGCACCTCCCTCCCACCAGCGAGCCGGACCCGAACCCCACGGTCCCCGAAGACCGTGTAAGCCCACCCGCCGGGACGCCAGCGGACGCCCCATCCACCCCACCCGACCAGCGGACGGTATCCAACGGCCTGCCAGGAAACTATCTCCCGGTTTGGGATCCGGCGGCGCACGAAGGGCCAAAACTCGATCTCGAGCATCCCGGGGCCCACGCGCACATCGAGCCGCACGGTGGCGAGAAAAGATGCAGCAGCGGCGCACGATATACCCTCCGCGAGGGCTCGTCCCCTGCCGACGGCCCGCCACCGCAGAGCGCAGAAGGCAACCCCCGAGGCCAGCGCCCCCTGGAGGATCCGGTTCCGCCACAACCACTGCTCCTCGGCGAAGTAGACCGTGCTCACGCGGCGGCTCCGAAAGACCCCTAGCTCACGCTCACCAGCTCACCCTGTACCACGAGGCGGTGGGTGTAGGTTGGGAGCGTGCAGCTCTGCAGGCTCACCACGGTCTTCCCGGGGACCGGTTGCATGATGCTCAGGTTGTCCGGCGAGACGACGACCTTGCGGAAGACCCGGTAGGTGTAGCGGGTGCCGTTGGAGTCGGTGATGATGATCTCGTCCCCATTGTGCAGCTTGTTCAGGTCGTAGAAGAGCAGGAAGCTCCCGGTTCCCGCGTACCCGAGCCTGTGACCGGCTATGTAGGTGTTCGAACCGGCCTGCCAGGGGTAGCCGGTGCTCGAGATGTGCAGCGCCCCGCGGTTGAGGTCCTCCTCGTCCGTCGTCGGGCCGTTGTAGACCGGGACGTCGTGCACCCGCGCCATCGCCGGCACCGTGAGGCGCATGTTCGTGTTGTCCGGCGCGCTGCGGGCCGCGTAGGCCGAGAGCGGGTTGCCGAACATCGAATAGCTTATTATCGTGAGCCCGGCCAGGATCATGACCAGAGAGAGCAGGCTCCCGAAGAGCACCCGCCCTCTTCTCCTTCTGCGGTAGGTTCTCATCTTTCCTCCTCCGGCCGAAGTCCTTCCGAAACGGACCGTGAGAAGGATACACCGGGTGGATAACAACCCGGTTACAGAAAGATTCCTCACAGGTTACATTTCCAGCTCCAATAAAGGTGTCAAGCTCCATCCGATACGATAGAATGCCCTCCATGAAACTGGGGGTCCCGAGGGAGAGATCCGAGGGAGAGAACAGGGTCGGGCTCGTACCGGAGACGGTCGCGCGGCTTGCACGCCTGGGGTTCGAGGTTCTGGTCGAGACGGGGGCGGGCCGGGAGTACAACCCGGATTCCGCCTACGAGGAGGCTGGAGCGCGGGTGCTGCAAGCCCGGGAGGAGGTATACGGCGAATCCGACGCCGTGATCAAGGTGCTCCGTCCCTCCCCGGAGGAGGCCGAGATGATGCGTGAGGGGCAGCTCCTCGTCTGCTTCCTCAACGGCCCGATGTACCCGGAGCTCGTCGAGAGGCTCGCGGCAAGGGGCGTGACGGTCTTCTCGCTCGAGGCCATCCCGCGCATCTCGCGGGCGCAGTCGATGGACGCGCTCTCCTCGATGAGTTCGATCGCGGGCTACAAGAGCGTGCTGCTCGGGGCGAACGCGCTCGGCAAATACCTGCCGATGATGACCACGGCAGCCGGGACCACGAGGGCCTCGAAGGTCCTGGTGCTCGGGGCCGGGGTCGCCGGGCTGCAGGCGATAGCCACAGCCGGCAGGCTCGGCGCCGAGGTCACCGGTTTCGACGTCCGCCCGGAGGTCAAGGAGCAGGTGGAGTCCCTGGGCGCCCGCTTTCTGGAGCCCGAGAGAGAGGAGCCGGAGGAGGAAGAGGGGCCCTACGAGGAGTACGAGCCGAAGGGGCTCGCCAGGATCATGGTCGCGCTGGGCTTCAACTCCTTCGCCGAACCCCCGGAAGAACGGGATAAGAACGGGCGAAAGACCTCCGCCGAGGCCGAGTCGATGAAGAGGACCGGCGGCTACGCCACGCTCCAGCCCGAAGAGAAGCAGCGACAGGACCGGGAGCTCATCCGCAGGGAGCTGCACACGACGGACCTCGTCATAACGACGGCCCAGATACCGGGGAGGAGGGCTCCGATCCTCATAACGCGCGAGATGGCAGAGGAGATGGCGCCGGGATCCGTGATCGTCGACCTCGCCGCCGAGAGCGGGGGCAACTGCGAGCTCACCGAGGCCGGCAAGACCGTCGAGCACCGGCTGGTCAAGATCATGGGTCCGGTCAACGTCCCCGGCATGATGCCCATCCACGCGAGCCAGCTCTACTCGCGCAACATGGAGAACGTGTTAAAACACCTCGCCCCGGAAGGTGAGCTCTCGCTCGATTTCGAGGACGAGATCACCGCCTCCGCTTGCATCGCGCACGCCGGTAAGATCCGCCACGAGCCCACCCGCGAGGCGCTGGAGAGGGGGCGGGGCTAGTGTCGAGCACGCTCCTTCTCTCCGAGTTCGCCGTCTTCGTCATCGCCGCCTTCCTGGGCTTCGAGCTGATCACCCGCGTCCCCAGCCTGCTGCACACCCCACTCATGAGCGCGACGAACGCCATCCACGGGATCGTGCTCGTCGGGGCGATCCTCGCGCTCGCCGCCCCCGGCGACACCTTCACCCGGGTCATAGGCTTCATCGCGGTCGTCTTCGGCTCGATGAACGTGATGGGCGGCTACTGGGTCACCAACCGCATGCTCGAGATGTTCCGCGCCCGCCCGGCGCGAAGAAGGAGGCGCCCCCGGTGATAGCCGCCCCCGCCTTCCTCGCCTACCTGCTCGCCGCCGTCCTCTTCATCTTCGGCATCCGCCGGCTGCGCTCGGCCGAGACCGCCCGTTCGGGCAACTCGATCTCCGCCTTCGGGATGCTCATCGCGCTCGGCACCACGCTCTTCATCACCGGGACGCTGAGCCTTCCGGAGATCCTCGCCGGGATGGTCATCGGCGGGGCGATAGGCGCCGTAAGCGCCCAGAAGGTCAAGATGACCGCCATGCCGCAGATGGTCGCCGCGTTCAACGGGGTGGGAGGCGGCGCGGCCGCCCTGATCGCGCTCTCCGAGTTCTACCAGGCCGACGTGCTCGGCACCCGCCCGGAGACGCTCGTCGGCTCGATAACCGCGGTCCTGAGCATCCTGATCGGCTGCGTGAGCTTCGCCGGTAGCGTCATCGCATTCTCCAAGCTGCAGGATCTCTTCCTCACCGGCTCGGTCTCCTTCCCGCTGCAGCGCACCGTAAACGCCGCGGTCCTCCTCGTCGCGCTGCTGTGCGGAGCGAACGCTATCGCCGGCGGGGCGATACTACCGTTCCTCTCCCCCTTCGCCTCGATCGCCGTCCTGTTCTTCCTCGCCCTCGGGCTCGGGGTGCTCCTGGTCGTCCCGATAGGCGGGGCGGACATGCCGATCGTGATCTCGCTCCTGAACGCCTTCACCGGGCTCGCGGCGGCGATGAGCGGTTTCGTCCTGAGCAACTACGTCCTCATCATAAGCGGGACGCTCGTCGGCTCCTCGGGCACCATCCTGACCCGACTGATGAGCAGCTCCCTGGGAAGACCGCTGGGCAAGATCCTCTTCGCCAGCGTCTCGGGGGCAGTGAAGAAGTCTGAAGGGGGCGAGGAGCGCCCGGTCAACGCGGCGAGTCCCGAAGACGTGGCCGCGCTCCTGAACTACGAGGCGGAGAAGGTGATCATGGTCCCCGGCTACGGCCTCGCCGTAGCCCAGGCGCAGGGGGCGATGGCCGAGCTCGCCCGCCTGCTGGAGGAGCGCGGCAAGGAGGTGAAGTTCGCCATCCACCCGGTCGCCGGGAGGATGCCGGGCCACATGAACGTGCTCCTCGCCGAGGCCGACGTCCCCTACGACCGGCTCTACGACATGGAGGACATAAACGACGAGTTCGCCGAGACGGACGTCGTCATCGTCGTCGGAGCCAACGACGTCGTGAACCCCGCCGCGAGCGACCCGGAGGTGGAGAGCCCCATCTCCGGCATGCCCGTCCTCGACGTGAAGTCCGCCCGCCACGTCGTCTTCATCAAGCGCTCCCTCTCCCCGGGCTTCGCCGGGGTGGACAACCCGCTCTTCTACGACACCGAGAAGACGATGATGCTCTTCGCCGACGCCAAACAGGGCCTGCAGGACGTCATCGCGGCCGTAAAGAGCGGCCAGTAGCGGCATTCAGACCCGCCGTTCCGGCGAGGTGATCCTACCTTCTGCCGCGTTTCCGCACGTAGCGCATCAGACCGTCCACGAGCATCGGGTAGTTGCCCGCCAGGTCGTAGTGAACGCCCTCTTCCCGGTCGACCCCCTCGGCGAGAAGCTCCTCGTCGCCCTTGCTCTCGAGCGCGGCGACGATCTCGTCGCGCTCCGCTCCCCGCTCCATTTGTTCCTCGACGAAGAGCAGCCAGTCCTCCAGGCGCTGCTCCAGCTCGTTCAGGTGCCGCTCGACGTCCTCGTAGCAGCCGAAGTGCGTCGGACGGAGGCTCGCGGGGGAGATCCGCCGGATCTTCTGGATGCTCTCCCTCCAGGCCTCGACGTCCACCTCCGGCGGCGGTGTCGGGGGACGCACGTACGAGCGTCCCGGCATCCGGATGCCGGCAACGTCCCCGGCGAAGAGCGTCCCGCTCTCCGGCTCGTGGTAGGCCAGGTGGTGGTAGGCGTGCCCCGGCGTGTCGTGCACGACCAGCGCCCCGCCGCAGTCGAGCTCTATCTCCTCCCCCTCGCCCGGCAGCGCCTCGAGCCTCTCCTCCGGCACCGGACGTACCTCGCCCCACAGCTCGTCCATCCTCTCGCCGTAGATGCGGGTCGCGCTCGCCAGAAGCTTCGTGGGGTCCGCGAGGTGCGGGTAGCCCACCCGATGCACGTAGAATCTCGCCCGGGGCAGCATCTCCGACAGATGACCGGAGGCCCCGGCGTGGTCGAGGTGGACGTGGGTGAGGAAGACCTGGGTCACCTCCTCCGGTGCGACGCCACGCTCCCTGAGCCCGCCCTCGAGCGCCTCGAGGCAGGTGGTGGGACCGGTCTCCACCAGCGCCGCCGCACCCTCGCCGCGCAGAAGATACGAGGCTATGATGTGCTCGGTGCCGAGGAAGTTCAAATCGATGGTCTCTATTCTCATCTTCCCCCTCTGCAGGTCGCCACAGACCCGGATTATACAGGGGCTCTCTGGTAGACTCGCTGTGGCTTCTTTGGAGTAGAGGAGGACCTTCTGAGATGGACCTGAACCTCATGCGCGAGCTCTCCGTCAAGACCGACTCGAAGATCGTGCTGCTCGTCATGGACGGGCTCGGGGGGCTCCCGATGGAGCCCGGCGGCAAGACCGAGCTCGAGGCAGCGGACACCCCGAACCTCGACGCCCTCGCCGCCGCTTCGGACCTCGGTCTCTCGCGCCCGGTCGCGGCCGGGGTGAGCCCGGGCAGCGGCCCGGGACACCTGGGCCTCTTCGGGTACGACCCGCTGCGCTACCGGGTCGGACGCGGCGTCCTGAGCGCTCTGGGCGTCGGCTTCGACCTCAAGGAGAGCGACCTCGCCGCCCGGCTCAACTTCGCGACCAAAGACTCCTCCGGCAAGATCTCCGACCGGCGAGCCGGGCGCATCCCCTCCGAGAAGGGCGAAGAGCTGGTGAAGAAGCTGAACGCGGGCGTCGAGATAGAGGGCGTCGAGACCTTCGTCCTGCACGAGAAGGAGTACCGGGCCGTGGTGATCTTCCGGGGCGAGGGTCTCTCGGACGCGCTCTCGGACTCCGACCCGCAGCGCACCGGCCTCGAGCCGCTCCCCGTAAAGCCGACCGACGGCTCGAAGGAGGCAGAAAGGAGCGCCCGGATCGCGGGCGCTTTCATCGAGCAGGCGAACGGGATCCTCGCGGACGACCACCCGGCGAACACCGTCCTGATGCGCGGCTTCGGGATGCATCCGGCCCTCCCCTCCTTCGACGAAACCTACCGGCTCGACGCGGGTGCTATCGCGGTCTACCCGATGTACAGGGGGCTGGCCCGGCTCGCAGGGATGCAGCTCCTTAAGACCGGGAGCGAGATAGCCGACGAGTTCTCCGCGCTCGAGGAGAACTGGGAAAACCACGACTTCTTCTTCGTCCACGTCAAGCCGACCGATTCCGCCGGCGAGGACGGCGACCACGAGAGGAAGTCGCGCGTCATCGAGACGGTCGACGCCCAGATCCCACGCCTCCTCGACCTCGGACCCGACGTGCTCGCGGTGACCGGCGACCACGGCACCCCCGCCAAGCTCAAGAGCCACTCCTGGCACGGCGTCCCGTTCCTGCTCCACTCCCCCTACACCCTGCCCACCGCAGACTCCTTCGGCGAGCGGGCGTGCGCGGGCGGCTCGCTCGGGGTCTTCCCGGCCGAGGAGATAATGGGCCTGCTGATGGGACATGCCCTCAAGCTCCAGCGCTACGGGGCGTAAGCTCCCCGCGGAGCTGGCGGCGCTCGAGCGCGAGATCGTCTCCTGCCGCCGCTGCCCCAGGCTCGTAGCCTGGCGCGAGCAGGTGGCACACGAGAAGAAGGCCGCCCACCGAAGCGAGGAGTACTGGGGGCGTCCGGTCCCCGGCTTCGGGGACCCGCAGGCGCGGGTCGTGATCCTGGGCCTCGCCCCCGCCGCCCACGGCGCGAACCGTACCGGCCGCATCTTCACCGGCGACCGTTCGGGGGACTTCCTGTTCGCCGCGCTCCACCGGGCGCACCTGGCGAACCAGCCAACCTCCACCCACCGAAAAGACGGGCTCACGTTGAAGGGGGTCTGGATCTCCACCGCCGTCCGCTGCGCCCCGCCGCAGAACAAACCCACCCCCGCAGAGCGTGACGCGTGCCTGCCCTACCTCGAGCGCGAGCTGGAGCTCTTGCCCGAGGCCAGGGTCCTGCTATGCCTGGGAGCCTTCGCCTGGGACGCGGCGCTGCGCCTCTTCGCGGTGCGCCCGAAGCCCAAATTCGCCCACGGCGCCGAGCACAAAGCCGGGGACATCGTCCTACTCGGCTCCTACCACGTCTCCCAGCAGAACACCTTCACCGGCATCCTCACCCCGGCGATGCTCGACGAGGTTCTGCGGCAGAGCAAGGAGCTCTCCGGGGTGGGATGATCACCCCGTTCCGGGGAAAACGCACCGCCCCGCTCGGCTGCTAGAATTATCCGGGTGTTCGGGAAAGCATGGCATAGCGTGGTCGGATTCCGTGGGGTGGCCTTCGTCGCGGTCGTGGCGCTGCTCTTCCTTTCCGCCTGCTCCCAGCGCAGCACGGGAGAAGTCCCCGGGGCGCCCGGGGGAACCTCCACGATCTCCGCGAGCAGCGCGGCGCAGGTCACGATCCGGACTTCCTCCGCCCCCGCCGCCACGATCAGGAGGGGAGATACCACGTCCGGGACCACCGCTCCCGCCCGGAAGGTCACGCTGAGCATAGAGGGTGACCGGGGGGTGAAGTTCTCCGGGCTCTGCGAGGCAGGGGGAGAGGAGACGGTCATAAGCGGGACCGTCCCCAAGCTCTTCAGCTACAGGCTGCACGGCCAGGATCTCTCCTGCAAGATACAGAAGCAGGGAGGCAAGGGCGCGCTGAGGGTGACGCTCCTCGTGGGCAACACGACCCGCTCCGTACAGCAGACCAGCGCACACAAGGGGACCATCCACGTCTCCTACTCCGGTGGAAGATGAATCCGGCCCGCGGCGACGCGGCCGTACACACAGCTCGAAGAGGGAGGAGGATGAGCATGGACCGCGAGGAAGCCTGGAATCTCGTCCGCCGCTGGACCGAGAGCGAATCGCTGCGCAAGCACATGCTCGCGGTGGAAGCCGCCATGCGCGCCTACGCCCGCAGGTTCGGCGAAGACGAGGAGAAGTGGGGCATAACCGGGCTTCTGCACGACCTGGACTACGAGAAGCACCCCACCCCGGAGGAACACCCCATGACGGGGGTACGCGAGCTGGAGCGGCTCGGCTACCCGCAGGACGTCATCGACGCGATAAAGGGGCACGCGACCTACCTGAACTTCCCGCGCGAGACGCTCATGGCGAAGACCCTCTACGCCGTGGACGAGCTCACCGGGTTCATCGTGGCCTGCGCCCTGGTGCGGCCGCAGGGCCTGGAAGGCCTCGGAGCGAAGAGCGTGCGAAAGAAGATGAAGCAGAAGTCCTTCGCGGCGAGCGTCAACCGCGAGGACATAGTCCGGGGAGCCGAGGAGCTCGGCGTCGACCTGAACGAACACATAGAGTTCGTCGCCTCCGCCCTGCGGGAGAGAAACGGCGAGCTGCACCTCGTCGCCTGAAGAGAGGGGCTTCCCCGGCACCTCTCTGCTAGGATACTGTTCCCCGGAAACGGAGGGGAGGAAGAGGACAGGATGAGGGTGATGGTCATCTTCGGGGGAAGGAGCGGGGAGCACGAGGTCTCCCTCGCCTCGGCCCGGGCCGTCATCGCGGGGCTCGAAGACCGCCACGAGGTGGTGCCGGTCGGGATAACCCGCGAGGGACGCTGGCTCCTCGGGGGGGACCCCATGCGGGAACTGGAGGAGAGACGCGCCGCGGACGTGGAGACCCCACGCGCGGGCCTCCTCCCGGCGACATCCCCCGCACAGCTTCCGTCTTCGCTGGAGGGTGATGTGGTCTTCCCCGTCCTGCACGGCCCTTACGGGGAGGACGGCAGGCTGCAGGGGCTGCTGGAGATGGCCGGCGTCCCGTACGTGGGCTCCGGGGTGCTCGCGAGCGCGGTGGCGATGGACAAGATCACGATGAAGAAGGTCTTCGCCTACCACGGGCTGCCGCAGGTGCGGTGGCTGGGGTTCTCCCGCGAGCGGTGGGCGCGGGACCGCGAGACGATAACCCGTGAGATCGAACGTTCTCTGGGATACCCCTGCTTCGTCAAGCCGTCGAACCTGGGATCGAGCGTCGGGATAAACAAAGCCCGTGACAGAAAGTCCCTGACCCCGGCGGTCGAAGAGGCCGCTTCCCTGGACCGACGGATAATCGTCGAGGAGGCCGTCGACGCCCGGGAGGTGGAGGTCGCCGTGCTCGGCAACGAAAACCCCGAGGTCTCGGTCCCCGGGGAGATAGTGGTCAAGGAAAACGAATTCTACGACTACGAGGCGAAATATACCGAAGGGGAAAGTGAGCTGCACGTCCCCGCCCCGGTGAACGGTGGAACGTCAGAAGAGGTGGGTCGGGTTGCCAGATCGGCCTTCGAGGCGATCGACGCCGCCGGGATGGCCCGGGTGGACTTCTTCCTCGAGCGCGGCACGGACCGCCTGCTCATAAACGAGATCAACACGATCCCCGGCTTCACCCCCACCAGCGTCTACGCCCGGCTGTGGGCCGCGAGCGGCCTGCCGTACGAACACCTGCTCGACCGCCTCATAGAACTCGCTCTCGACCGGCACGGGGCAGGTACACCCGGGACCTGCGCCTGAGGTATGCTCCAGGGTCGGACCCCCGCCGCACTCGGTGACGCAGCTGCCCGCCGGCTCCAGGGAGCCGGCGGTTTGGCGGAGGATCTACTCGACTACCTGAAGAGCTCCGAGTTCGTCGGAAACGTGATCTCGGCGGTGGCGCTCCTCGTGCTCGCCATCATGTTCTACAGGCTCGCCTCACGCCTCATCCCCAGGCTCTTCCGGCTGGGCCGCCCCAGGGAAGAAGGGGCCCTGGACGAGGCCGCGCTGGCGCGAATAAAGCACCAGGATACCGCGATAACGCTCGCACGCCACATCCTGCGCTACAGCGTCTTCGGGACCGTCGCGCTCATCATCCTGAGCATCTTCCTGCGCCAGACGCTGCCCGCGGTGGCCGGGGCGTCGATCCTCGTAGCCATCATAGGTTTCAGCGCCCAGAGCTTCCTCAGGGACATAATCGCAGGGTTCTTCATCCTCTTCGAGGGGCAGTACGGCGTGGGCGACTTCGTCCGGCTCGAGCCGACGAAGGTCTCCGGCCTGGTCGAGGAGTTCGGGATCAGGACTACCAAGCTCAGAACCCCCTCGGGCGAGCTGGTGTTCGTCCCGAACGGCTCCATCACGGGCGTGACCAACTACGTCTCGGGGCAGCAGCGCTTCACCGTCGAGGTTCAGCTCAAGGACGACGGCGCGGCCACGCGGGTATCGAGGTCGCTGGAGGAGACCGCCAGCCTCTACGTCAGCCCTCCCCGGCTCATCAGCCGCGAGGACCGGGAGGGGATGATCCGCCTGAGGATACGGGCCAGCGTGCTCCCCTCCACGGAGTGGCTCGTCCGGGAGGGTCTGGTCAGCCGGATAAAGGCGGCAGCCGGGGATGAGGCCCTCCTCGCGGAGCCCCTAGTCTACGACGTGGACAGCTCGAGTCTCGGGAGGCTCAAGAGGCTCGTCCCCCGGGAGAAGGGAGGCTGATAACCCCTATCACCCTCCGGAGGGACGCTCCCACCCTTTATGCAGGTAACCGTTCCTCTCGGCCTTGCGCTGGTTCTCGCGCTCTCGCTCGAGCCTCTCGGCCGCGCGCTCCAAGAGCACCTTCAGCCTCTCCAGCCGCTCTTTCTCGGTGGGAAGCTCCAGGATCTGCTGGCGAACCTCGGACTCGAAGTCTATGCGCCCGGCGATGGCGAAGGAGAGGTTCTGGTAGGGCGGCTCTATCTCTATCCCCACCGATCCCCCGGTGGCAGCCTTCACGACCCGTTCGAGTAGGGAGACGCATTCACGGGCGAGCGATTCGATCTCCTCGTCCCTCTCCGGCTCTTCCTCGATATACTCGACCTCCCCCACGTAGTAGGGCTTCCCGGTGAGGATGTTGTTGAGCCTGAAACGCCGCGATCCCTCGACGAGGATGTTCATCCGCCCGTCCTCGAAACGCTCCAGTACCTCGACGATCCGCGCGGTGCAACCCACCTCGCGCGTCCCGGACTCGTCGGAGAGCACCATCCCGAACTCTTTGTCCTCCTCCAGACACTCCCCGATCATCTGCTTGTATCGTTCCTCGAAGATGTGCAGCGGCAGCGGTGCCCCCGGCATGAGCACGACGTTGAGCGGGAAAAGAGGTATGTCCTCGGCCACCACGCACTCCTTTCCGGTCTCCTCGAACGGGATTCTAAACCACCCGCCGAGAAGCCGGGGCCGCTCGCCCTCCGCGACGAGCGGCCCCGGTAAACCTCTCCTGACCGCTTACTCGTTCTTGCTGATCCAGTAGGTGAAGAGCAGGGCCCCGCTGAAGATGCACAGGATCAGGAAGAACCCTATGAACAGGTTCAGCGGGCCTCCGGTCAGAGGCTCGGTGGGCTTACTTGCCAGAAGAGCCAGGAACGGCGCTACCTCCATTGTTCTTCACCCCCTTCAACAGGCTGTCACCCGCCGGACAGGTCTTGGGCGTTATCTTCTGGTTGAGCGTGATGCAGCCGTTTATCAGGTAGCCGGGGTTGTTGTCCAGCCGGCGGGCCGACTCGCGCGCCGAGCCCATATCTACCATCGTCAGCACTATCGTGACCGCGCAGACGATCAGCATGTACTGGCTCCAGCGGCTCGCCCGACCCCAGTGGAACCCGGTCGCCGAGGCCTTCAGGTAGAGCCCCACCGCGACGAACCCGACGAGCATCAGCCCGATGAGGCCGATGAACTTCCACGGGTACATAGCCCCGAGCGGTATCTGCGAGTTGCCGAAGACGAGCCCCACCTGCGGCGCTATGTTGCCGGTGAACGGGATGACGTTCAAAATCGAGAACAGCGCCGTGAAGCCCAGGGCACCTATCGTGATCTTGCGCGTCGTCTCCATCGGTTTCACCGCGAAGCGCAGCTTGTGCACGAAATACGCGACCGAAGAGATCCCCAAAATGGCGAGCAAGACCATCAGCACGTTGAAGTGCCAGGCCTCGTTGCCGAGCATCATCACGTCGAAGGCCTTCGGGGAGGCCTCACGGATCGCCTTGAGGTACCCGTAGCCGATGACCGGCTGCAGCAGCATGAAGCCGAAGCCCCACAGAAGGCCCCAGTGACCCATCCAGTCGTAGTACTCCCTATCCTCCTCCTTGGTGCTCCTGAGATAGCGCCAGCCGGCCCAGCCGGCGATCAAAAACCCGACGTAGGAGAAGTTCCCGACGAAGCGGTGCATGTTGAGCGGGATGAACGTCGGGTCGAGGTAGGTGCGGGCCACGTCCTGTATCGGGGCCTCAGACGGCGTGAGCATGTAGGAGGCTACCACGTCGATCATCGTCATCTGGATGAGCCCGATGCCCCCCGCCACGAAACCGAAGACGATATGAACCGTCTTGCGGTAGGCGAGTTTGTCCCAGGTGTTGTACCAGGCGTAGATGACGATGATGACCCCGAGGAACAGGAACGCCTCGAAGATGAACACCCAGAAGAAGATGTTCTGCAGGTAGGAGAAGAACACCGGAAAGAGCGTGATGAGCGCGAGCACGAACGCTATCGCGAGCGCCCCCCCGGATGCGAACAATAGCACGATGAACCGGGCCAGGTTTCGGGCGAAGCGCTCGTAGCGCTTCTGCTTGGTGATCATGCCCAGGTACTCGGCGGTGGGTGCGATGAGCGCCGAACCAAGGATGAACGTCGCTATGAGCACGTGCGTCTGCACGAGGACCCCGATAACGACGTTCTTACCGATTACCGGTACGTTGAGGTCACCTATCGGCATCTATCAACCTCCTGCCCCGGGGAAGTTCATCACCCGGCTGATCCCGAGGAGCATGTTCAGCACTATCGTCGCGATTATGAGGAAGCCAACGACTATCGCAAACGGACGCCTGGTCAGGCTGTAGCTGGGCGTCCGGTCGAGCCAGGGCAGCGCGAAGAGCAGGATGATGAACAACAGCGGCACGATGACCGCCCCGAAGGAGATGAGAGCGTAGCCGGGGAAGAACATCAACATCTGCTCGTAGAAGAAGAAGAACCACTCCGGCCGCGGCACGTAGGTGTGCGTCGCCAGGTTCGCCGGGTGCGTCAACGGCGCCGGCGAGACATAGGAAAGCACGCAGATGGCGATGAGCAGCACCGTCGAAACGTACCCATCCCTGAGCACCTGTCCGGGGAAGAACGCCATCGTCTCGTCCGGACGGTCGTAGACGTTCTCCTCGGTTATTACTTCTTCCTCTACGGGCCTGGATCTTCCTGGCGCTACTTCCATGGCCTAAAACCCTCTCTTCTCGGCTTCCGACCCGATTTTCCCGCCATTATGCGGGAGAAACCCGTTCCGCAAAGTAAGAACTCTCACTCCTCTTCCTCCTCATCGAGCTCGTAGCGGCTGTACTCCTCGGCCTGCCGGTTCTCACGCAGCTTGGCCAGCCGGTTGGTGTACTCGAACTCGGCGCCGAACTCGCCGTGACGCCGCAGGAGGAAGAGGTGTATCCCGATGAAGGGGGCCAAAAGCGCCGGCAAGAGCCACACATGGATGGCGAAGAACCTGGAGAGGGTCGCCGGCCCGACCACGTCCCCGCCGAGGAGGAAGTGGATCACCCACGGCCCGATGAAGGGCGTGTAGGAGCCGATCTTCATCCCGACGACCGACGCCCAGAAGCCGTCCTGGTCCCACCTGAGGAGATACCCGGTGAACGCCAGCCCGACGGTCAGCAGCAGAAGGACCACGCCGACCACCCAGTTCATCTCCCGCGGTGCCTTGTAGGAGCCGGAGAAGAACGTGCGTGCCATGTGCAGCCCGATGACCGCCATCAGGAAGTTCGCCGACCAGTAGTGGATCCCCCGGATGAGCTTCCCGAAGTAGACGTCGTGCATTATGTAGTAGATCGAGTTCCACGCGTGGTCCGTGGTGGGCACGTAGTAGAACAGAAGCAGGATCCCGGTGAGGAACTGCAGCGTTATCAGAAAGAGGGTCGCGCTCCCCAGGGTGTAGAGCCACGCTCCCCTCTTCGGGACCGGTTCGTAGAGGAAATGCTCCAGCAACGTGACGATGCCGGTGCGATCCTCCATCCAGTCCACCAGCGACCTCCCGAGCTCGGAGGTCTGGGTTCTTATCCTGCCCATCGAAGCTCCTCCCGGTTCCTCTCTAGGCCACGAACGGACGCTGGAAGCCGTTCTTGCCGCCGACGTTCACGTACTTGTGCCTGACGTAGAGAGCCCCATCCTCTCCCACCTTGTGCTCCATGTGGTAGAGCCCCCGGGGCGGCGGGCCCCCCACCCAGTTGCCGTTTATGTCGTAGAGCCCTCCGTGGCAGGGACAGAGGAAGAGCTGCTGGTTGTCCACCCAGCGCACCGGGCACCCCAGGTGCGCGCAGGAGTTGCTCATGACGTTGAGCTTCTGCTCGGCCTCTTTTATCTGCGCCTGCGAGAGGGGCTTCTTCAGCCCCTTGAGGACGAACTGTGGCGGCTGGCTCTTGCCTATCTTGTCCGGCCCCACACCCGTGGGCACGTTCTTGATTATCGGGGCCTTCCATGAGACGTAGATGGCGTTCTCCACGACCCACTTGGTGTCGCCGACCCCGCTCTCCTTCTGGATCTTCTCGCTGCCGTAGATCTGGGAGATCGGGAAGGATACCCTGTAGAGCTTCGGTGTCGTGTCGTGGGGGATCTCCTCGATCGACCCCAGCTTGACCCATTTCTGCGAGACGTTCGTCTTCCCCTCGAAGTCTGCCTGTATGACGGGCTGGAGCAGATAAGCCGCTGGGGGTATCGTGAGTACGGCTCCCATGACCACCCCCATCGCCCCAAACCCCAGGAAGTCGCTGCGGGTGATGGGATCTTTCTGTAGCTCTGCCAACCTCTGCCGTCCTTTCTCCGGAAACTCCTCCTGCGCAGGCCAAGCTACTTGCCGAAGTTCGTCGGCGGCGGGCTCTCGTTCACCGTATACCCCGGTTGATTATATACCGTGTACGGATATCGTGAGTTGGACTTCATGAGCCCCATACTCAGGGCCGTGGTCGCGGCGATGACCCCGAGCGCCATGATCGTGACCCGGTACCAGGCGCTGGGGCTACCGTAGCGGAAACGCAGCCTCCCGCGCACGTAGGCGACGAGCGTCCCGAAGGTGGCCACGGCCATCACCGCCATCGCGATGTAGCGTACCCAGAAGACCGGGAACATCGCGGGCGGGGCGATCGAGTAGAGGCCCGCTATCGTGGCGACGAGCCCGAACGCCCTTATGGCCACCTGCCCTCCCCGGTCGGGATGCCGTACGGCACCGAGATACATTCCAAGGTTGGAGAGCACGAAGAGCGCGACGACCAGGATGAGGTTGAAGTACAGCAGGTGCGAGGTGAAGCTGCCCGCCTGCGGCCCCTCCCCCATCAGACGGTCGAAGGAGCCCGGGTACTGGGGGTTCGCGGGGTTGGCCGGCTGCGCCTGCTTCATGGCGTAGGCGAGCCCGAAGCCCACGAACGGCTGCAGCAGCAAAAAGCCCACCCCCCACGTCAGCCCGAGCGAGGAGGCCCAGTCGTAGAAGGCCTTGTCCTCGGCGCTCTTCGAGCGCATGTACCGAAATGCCGCCCACGCGGCGAGGGCGAAGGCGGGCCAGGAGAGGTTCGCGACGGTGCGGTGCAGGACCATCTCCGTGAGCATCGGGTTGAAGATACCTTTGAAAGCCGAACCTACGCTCGCGATGTTGCCGCTCGTGAGCTTGCCGTTCGGCCCACCCCCGTCGACCATGAAAGTGTCCACCCCGCTCAGGATGACCATCCACACCCAGATGGCGAACCCGGAGAGGAACCCGATCGCGATGTGCCGTCTCTTGTTCAGGACGCTGTAGCGGTCCCACTTGTAGTAGTAGGAGTACATGGACCACAGCGCGGCGATCATCGAGATCATCGCGATCACCGGGAAGAAGTAGAAGAAGTGCGTGAAGAGCGAGGCCGTAACCTGTGGGTAGAAACCCACGAGGAGCACCAGGAAGAGCACCGCGAAGGTCGCTCCCGTGCTGAACGTGAGCACGTTGAAGCGGATCATCGAGTGCGCGAGCTTGTCCATCCTGGCGCTGCCGGTCCGTGCCCCCCACGCCTGCAGAACCGGCGAGGCTATCGCAAACCCGACGAACAGCTCCGCGAAGAATATATGTATGAGGATCACGATGGCCGTAAAGGCCCGGGGAGAGAAATGTATCCCCGACTTCAGGTCCACCTGAGCGAGCGTAGCGTGCAAACCCGAGAAGATCACCTCACCCACAGGATCAACCCTTCCTCTCTAGACGCTCCCGGAGCGGTCCGCAACAGATTCACTTCGCAGGCGCCGCTCTCCCGCCCGCCGCATCACGGCCTGCGGTATGGCCCTCGGCTCGAGCCTGCGGTCCACTATGTAGTACGTGGCGCCCGCCGACTGAAGCGCTTCTCTTATCGGCCGGATAAGACGCCTCTCCTTGGTGCTGGCGAAGATGAGCACCTTCCCCATCTCGAACTGCTCACCCCAGATGTCCGCCTCCTCACGCGGGGGCTCCATGTCGGTGAGGATGGGAGCGATGCCCACCCGCAACGAGGAGGAAGCAAGAAGGATCGCGGCAATGGCGATGAAGAAGACCAGCGCCGGAACCCCGATGGGAGGGGTTATGAGGGCGAAGAAGATACCCACGAGCACGAACACTATGGAGAATCCTATCGGAACCTCCAGCCCCCGCCGGTCGTCGGGGACCACGATGTAGCGGGTGCCAGCAGGGAAGGGCTCGGCCTCGTCGATGTCCTTGCGCTTGAGGATCACGGTGAGGTCGTCGTTCCTCACGCCGAGATCCCTTATCTCCTTGATGGCCCGGTTGAGCGGCTCCCCGTCGTCTATGACGCCCACGACCGTGTACTCGGGTTCGGGCTTCGGTGACTCCTGCCCTTTCTCCAAGCTCACACCTCCACGTTCCAGCCCCGCTTGTAGCGCGATTCTAGCGGAACCAGCTTACCATTGCTCGCCCCCCGCAAACCACCCCCCTCGAACACCCGGGAAGTAATTTTTTCACACGCTTCCCCGTCTCCTCTCTGCACCCCGCCGAACCGGGGGCCGGCTTCGGTTAGAATGTGGGAGATGGAGACTCACAGGAGCGACACCGGGCGGGACACCCCGGACCATTACGGCCGGGAGGGATACGGCAAGCGGGGCCTCTGGCCCTGGATGAAGCGCAACTATTCGCTGCTCTCGAGGCTCTTCTTCGTGCTCGTGCTCACGCTCTCCGCCTCGCTCGTCGTCTCCAACTTCATCTACGGCCTGCAGAAGGAGCCCAAGGTGCTGACGGCCGGTGAGCTGCGTTCGGGGCACCTGCCGCAGAACGTGCACCCGGGCGACTACGTGGAGGTCCGGGGCACGCCGGACTACGGCAAAGACTTCAAGACCTACGGCAGCCCGGCCTCGAAGATAGCGGTCTCCTCTCGCTACGAGGTCTCTTACTTCTACTTCAGGCTCAAGGAGACGGGCAACCACCTCCTGATCCAGACGAGCAAGGGAGCGCCGGGGACGATCGCTCAGGGTGCCCCGAACGTCAACGAGCGCGGGAAGCGGGTCTGGAAGGGCAAGCTCTCTACGGTGGGCAGCGTCATCTTCCCGAGCACGACCCAGGCCGCTCTACAGCAGGCACACCTGCCGCGCGACCGCAGCATACCGGTGGTGGAGACCGGCGAGACGCCCGGCTACTATCGCCGGATCTTCCCGACCTACTCCATCATCTTCGTCGTCTGGGCGTTGTCCGTGATCTGGCTGCTCTGGCGCCGCAACACCCCGCTCGTCAAGCACTGAGCTCCGGTTTCCGCGGACGACGATGGGGGTAGAGTAAGACTACGTTCGCGCGACCAGCCATGGAGAGGCCAAAGATTCCTTTCCCGGCTGGTTCGGAGCGCGAACCGGAGACGCTTTCGGAAAGGAGCCCGTCAGTGAGCGAACAGCAAACCCCCGCAGCAGGCCGAATCCCCGAGCAGGGAGCGCCCCACGAGGCGCGTCCGAGCCCGCTACAGACCGAACGCGGCGGCACGAGCATATCCGAGACCGTGGTGGCCAAGGTGGCCGGCATCGCGGCGCAGGAGGTGGACGGCATCAGGATGGGCGGCGCGACCTCCCAGGCGATGGGAGGCTTCATCGGGAGCCTCACCGGCGGCGGTCAGACGCAGGGGGTCTCGGTCGAGGTGGGACAGGAAGAGGCCGCGATAGACCTCGTGATGTCCACCGAGTACGGGCGGTCGATCCCGCAGCTCACCGAGGCCGTCCGCCGCAACGTCATAAACCGCATCGAGAACCTCGTGGGCCTCAGGGTCACGGAGGTGAACATAACCGTGAGCAACATCTTCTTCCCACAGGAAGCGTCAGGAGAGAAGAGCCAGCGGCAGGATACATAGAGGCTTTCTCCGTTCCGGTCGGGTCATCCCACGCCTTTGCGGTATCTCTCCATGTCGCTGACCTGATCGGACACCCAGTTCTCGATGGTGTTCTTCTCGACGGCCCGCCTCAGGAGGCGGGCCCTCTCGCGCCGCTCGTCTTCGGGCATGGTCAGAGCACGGTAGATGGCCTCGGCCTGCTCGTCGAGATCGAAGGGGTTGACGCTGATGGCGTACTCGCCGAGCTCTTCGTGCGCTCCGGCGGTCTCCGAGAGGATGAGGGTACCGTCCGTCTCGTTCGCCACGGCCGCCTCCTTGGCGACCAGGTTCATCCCGTCGCGCACGGCGTTGACGAAGAGCGCGTCGTAGTTCTTGTAGGCCGCCACCGAGCGGGGGAAGTTGTCCTGCATGGAGAGCTCTATGGGGCGCCAACCTCTGCCACCCCATCTCCGGTTGACCTCCTCAGCCGCCTCTTCTATGGCCCTGGCGTAGGCCGCGTATTCCGGCACCCCACCGCGAGAGGGCTGGAGCAGGGCGAGGAAGGTGACTTCCCCCCGCATCTCGGGATGTCGCTCCAGCATGCGCCCGTAGGCCAGAAAACCGCGCACGATGTTCTTGGAGAGGTCCATCCGGTCGACCCGTAGAAGCAGCCTGCCCGGCAGGCTCCTCACGAACTCTTCCTGCTCCAGAACGGCCTCGCTGCGCGAGAGCCCCTCGAACTCCGCCGGGTCTATGGAGATCGGATAGTGTCGCACCCACACGCGCCTGTTCCCATGGAGCACCATGCTCTCGTCCCGGTCCACCCTGGCGCCGAGCACGTCCGCGACCGTATCCAGGAAGTTGCGGGCGTAGCGCGCGGTGTGGAAGGCCAGGACGTTCGTCTGCAGCAGGCTCTCCAGAATCCCCTCCCTCATGTAGCGGGGCAGGACGCGCCACTCCTCGGGTCCGGGCCACGGGATGTGCACGAAGAGGGAGACGAAACGGTCTTCGCCGAGGCGTTCGCGCAGGAAGAGAGGGGTCATGTAGAGCTGGTAGTCGTGCAGCAGCACGGCGTCGGCCTCCTCGCGGCGCGCGAGCTCGGCGGCGGCTTCGGCGAAGTTGCGGTTCACCGCCAGGTACCCCTCCTCCCAGGCGGCTCTGGTCCCATCCCCGAGCCGGGGATGGTAGGGGAGGTCGTAGAGCCCATGCTGCACGAACCAGAGCAACGGGTTGGCTATCCGGTTGTACATCATGTCGTAAGCGCCCTCGTCGTGCTCGACGAGCCTCACCCGCAGCTCCTCGACCTCGAGCACCTCTCCCCGGCGGGCCACCTCGACGTCCTCCGGGGTCGTGGCCGATGCGAGCCAGACGGAGCCCTCGCTGCGGCGCGCCACGGCGGTGAGGGCGGTCACGAGCCCCCCCGCTCCTCTGGCATACGTTCTCTTGCCGGACTCGTCGCGGGAGAACGCGAAGGGTCCCCTGTTGGACACTATGACGAAACGACCGCCGGGCATCTCACCCCCTCGAAAGCGCTGCCGGGACTCCCTCTTCCCTACACCACCAGTAGTTTAGCGAAGAGCCGGAGGTCGTCGCGCAGCAGACGCGGTATCAGGAAGTTCGCCCGCACGTGCTCCTTGCCCCTCCGGCCCATCGTGTAGGCGAACTCCGGGTCCCGCAACAGCTTGACGCAGGCGGCGGCGGCTTCCGGCACGGTGTCTACGAGTATGCCCCCTCCGCCTTCGAGCTGCATCGGGATCCCCCCGACCCGGCTCGCGACCACGGGCCGGGCCTTCCAGAGGGCTTCCGTGACGACCAGCCCGAAACCCTCCCGGATGGATTTCTGGATCACGACGTCGGCCAGCGACTGGAAGGCGTTGACCTCGATCGCCCCGACGTTGGTGAGGTTGGAGAAGAGGAAGATGTCCTCATCTCCGGCGGCGTAGCTCGTCGTCTTGTACCAGTACTCCCACCCCTCGGGGTCGTCGTGGGCCATCGAACCGACCAGAACGAGCTGTATCTCCGGGATCTCCTCCTTGACCAGACGGTAGACGTCTATGACGCCCAGAGGGTCCTTCCAGGGATCGAAGCGCGAGACCTGGAGCAGGAACGGCCTCTCGGTGTCCACCCCGAACTGGCTGACGATGTAGCTGGCGTCGTCGGCCGAGAGCGCCATGTTCTTGGGGGAGAGCGGGTCTATGGCCGGGGGCACGATCTCGAGGTTCGGCAGCTCGAGGTCCGGCGGGGTGTACTCCCGCATCGTGTAGACCTGTGCGTCGTAATCCTTTATGTAGGGCGAGAGGTAATCGAGCACGGCCCGGTTGGGGGTGGAGGAGTCTATGTGACACCGCCAGATCCAGCGGGTCCGCTCGGAGAGTCCCTGCGAGAAGTGCTTCATGAGCAGGGGCTGCGGGTCGTGCACGAAGATTATGTCCCACTCCTCACCGGCCTCCACCAGAGCCCGCGCCGACTGCCGGTTGTACTCTTCGTAGATCGCCCTATCCTCGACGGAGAGCTCGTAGTCGGCCCCCTGCAGAGCATTGTGGAAACCCTTCGTGACGTTGAAGAACGGCTCCGCCCCGAACATCACCCCCCACTCGACGTCGAGGCCCACGTCGCGGGTGAGCGGTACGAGGGTGTAGAGAATCTCCGCAACCCCGCCGCCGAAGCTGGTCGCGTTGACGTGCAGCACGCGCCTGCCTTCCAGACGCAGGCGGAGCTCCTGTATCTCCTCGTAGAGCTCGCGGCGGACTATGCTGCGGTAATCTGCGAGCGCCTTGTTCCCGGGGTTTACGCGCTGCAGCACCGTATCCTCTCAGCAATGGAAGACGGCAACCGGCTCACGGAGCGTAGTTTATTGCTCCCGCCGGAATAAGCAAGCCCTGCGGACAAAACCTTCAGGAAGGGCTCTGCTCACCCTCGTCCTGCAGACGCCGGATCATCTTCAGCCGCGTCCCTTCGGGGGTGGAGTTGAGGATCACCTCGTCGACGAGCCCCCGGATCACGGCGAGGCCGAACCCTCCCTCACCGTCCGGAGAGCGGGTGAGATCCTCGACGTCGAACCCGCCTCCCTCGTCCACGACCGTGATCTCCACGAACCCCGGCCGGGCGAGATACTCTATCTCGAAGGAGTCGACGGAGGCATGCCGGATGACGTTGGTCGCCGCCTCGGTGACCGCGAGCTTGAGGTCGTAGACGTCCTCGGGCCCGAAGCCGGCGAGCTGCCCGACCCGCGCGACGACCAGCCGGGCGAGCAGGATGTACTCCGGGTGGCTCGGGAGCCTGAGCGAGACGGGTTCCGAGAACCCTCTCCCCGTCCCGCTCTCGGACTTCGTGGTCTCCCGGTTCATCTGTTCCTCTGGCCTCCGACCATCTCCATCATCGTGACGGGCTTCCCCGCGAAAGCTCTGTAAAATCCATGTCTACGAGCGTATCTTTACCCATCTGGTGCCCGCAGTTAACCAGGCCGGAGGGAAATCTCCTCCCCGAGGAACCTATCTTCCTCGAAAAGGCGGAAGCCCAAGGGGGGAGGAGGGCCCCCTCCTCCCCCCGGAAATCCTCCTACGTCCTCAGATGAGGTGCCGGTACCCTATCGTGTACTGCGGGTAGATGGGATCGTAGCGCACGACCGTCCCTGGATAGGGGGCGTCGATCATCTGCCCTCCACCGACCACTATGCCGACGTGGGTTATGGAGCTCCCCCCGTCGAAGTTCATGAAGACGAGATCCCCGGGAGAGGGACTCGAGACCGGCGTGCCGTAGGAGTACTGCGCGGCGGCGGAGTGGGGCAGGTAGATACCGAAGTGGGCGTAGACCTCCATCGTCAGCCCCGAGCAATCGACGCCCTGCCGCGAGGCTCCTCCCCACACGTAAGGAACCCCGAGCCACGTCTTGGCCTCCTCGACCACCGCATACCCGGAGGCTGAGCCGCCCTGCCCGCTGGCCGGAGACGAGGAGTAGGGATCAGAAGGCTGCGAGGGCCCGGAGGACGCGCCGCTGCTCTGCTGCGCCCCGCCGGACGGGGTGGCAGCGGCGCCGCTCGCCGCGGAGGAAGATGCTCCGGACGACCCACCGGTCCTGGAGGAGTCCGGGCTGGGACTCGCGGCAGGGGATCGCCCGGTCCCCCCCGTCCCCGAAGCCGGGTCCGTCCCGGACGCTCCGGCGCTCGCCACGCCGGAGTAAGACGAAGGGGACGAGGCGACGGGGGATGTGCTCTGGCCGGTGGATGCGGCCTCACTCGCGGCGGCCTCCTCCGCAGCCTTGCGCCGGGCCGCCGCCAGGCGGGCCGCCTTGCGCTCGGCCGCGGCCTGCTCCGCCGCGGCGCGCTGTATCTCGGCCCTGCGCGCCGCCATCTCCGCCTGCCGGCGGGCTTCCCGCGCGGCGGCCTGCTGCCGTTCGAGCGCTGCCCTGGCAGCGGCCTGCTCGGCGGCGAGCCTGCCCTGGGTCAGCCTGCCACCCGGCAGGGCGGTGCCGCCGGTTTTCGCCTTCTCGGCCACGCTCTGCAGGTCCGCGCTGCGCCGGGCGGTCTTCTGCGCGGCCTGGCGCAGCGCGGCGGCGCGCTGCGCCGCCTGCCGGGCCTTCTGCTCCTGTGCCCTGGCCGCCGCCTCGGCCGCCGGAGACTGCACCGGAGCGACGGAAACGGAGACCGGGGTCGCCGTCTGTGAGGCGCCGCTGCTCACCACCCGGAGGGCGGACTCGGCCTGCTTCCTGGCGAGCGCCGCCTGATGTTCCTGGCGCGCCTTTATCTCCCGGGCCACCTTCGCGTCGAGCGAATCGAGGTACGCGGCGGCCTCCTTTCGGAGCCGGAGGGCTCGCTCCCGCTTCGCCTCGGCCTTCTTCAACACCTCGCTCTGCCGCCGTCGCTGCTCCTGGAGAGCGGCTTTCTTCGAGAGGAGAGCCTGCTCCGCCGCGCGCATCTTCTCGTAGCTGTTCCTCTGCTGGATGAAGGCGTTGACGAGCATGTCGAGCCGCGAGGTGAACTCCGAGAAGCTGCGGGTGCCGACGAGGACGTCCACGAACCCGAGATCCCCGCTCTTGTACACCTGCGTGGCCTGTTCCCTCAGAGCCTTCCGGGAAGACTTCAGGCGCTCCCGCGCCCGTTCGAGGGCCCGGTCGGTCCGGGCCAGCCTGGCGTCTATGCGGTTCAGCTCGTACAAGGCGTTGTTGTAGTCCTCGTAGGCCGCCGCGGACCTGCGCCCCAACTGTGCCAGCCTCTGCTGCGCGGCACCGAGTTTGGCCTGATCAACCTTCAATCCGGCGGGAGAAGCCCCGGCCGAAGCCCCTCCCAGAAACAGGCCGGCCGCAGCCAGAGTCGTCGCTAAGGCTAAACTTCCCCTCCGAGGCATGATCCGGGCTCCCTCCCTTGGCCTCCACAACCTTCTTCTCCGGCTCTTCAACCAAGCCCCGGGGGACCATCAAATGGTTCCCCCCTCCGGCTGAGGACTCTAAATCAACGACGCACGACTCCGCAACGCCAGAATCACCACCGAAAAACACCCGTCACCCCACTAAACGCAATCTGTCTTGCCCTCCACCTGACCCCTCCACAACATAATGTTGTTTCCGTCCCGATACAATTTTTAACAATTTTTAATCTTCTACGAAAACCGGAGCCCGCGCAGCCGCAGGAAGGCGCTCCAGAAGCGACGTTTGCGGATCGGGTCGTCGAGGGCGGGTGAGATGGGGGGGAGGAGAAGGCCCAGGATGGATGCGGTCCAGTCGAACCACTCCCCGGGGGTGGCCTGCGAGAAATCGTTGCGGGCGAGGGGGAAGTGTACCGAATCCACCGCGCGGGCAGGGACGTCTCCAACGGCGACGAGCACCCGGGGCTGGAGGGTGAGGATACAGAGGGCGAGGCTCTCTCCGGAGAAGAAGCACACCGAGGCGTTCCGCAGGCCGACGGCGTCCAGGCTCAGGGAGAGGGCCTCGAGGGCTCTGGGGCCGGCATCGGGCTCCATCACGAGGAGGACGGCGGATGCGGGGTCGCCCAGCGGCCGGGGGAGACCGTATTCGTCCGCGAGACGGGCGAGGCGGGAACTCTGCGCGCGGAGCATGGCTTCGTAACCCGCCCTCGGGCTGCTAGGAGGAGGGATCTTTCCTGTGCTCGATGGTGACACGGCGCACGTAGAGGATTCGCTGGAAAGAGGTCACGAAGGCACCCAGCGCCACGGCCCACACGCCGACGACGAGGATACCCAGGATGGCGCAGCCGGAGAGGAGCACGACCCTTCCCGCCCTCTCGAGCAACCCGACCTGGCACTCGTATCCCAGTCCCTCGGCGCGGGCCCTGGTGTAGGAGGTGAGCAGCGAGAAGGTCATGGCCAGTCCCGTCAGGAGCACTTCGACCGGACGGGAGGAGTCGGCGTAGAAGAACATGATCCCGACGAAGACGGCCGACTCCGAGAACCGGTCGAGCGTCGAGTCGAGGAAGGCCCCGAAGGGACTGATGCGGTTGGACTGACGGGCGACCGCGCCGTCGAGCGCGTCGAAGAGCCCGGCGGCCAGCATGATCACCCCGGCCACCCTCACGTGCCCGCTCCCGAAGAACCCGGCGGCCACCAGCGAGAGCGCCCACCCCAGCATGGTGAGCGTATCCGGCCGCACCCGCATGGTGGAGAGCAGGCGGATAAGAGGCCCCAGAAAAAACTGCCGCAGCGACTCCTTGAACGACACCGGTCGGCGCGGCTCACGACGTGGCAGGCTCACGGGCTATCTACCTCTCCTTCTCGTCTACGTTCTCTCCGGTCTCCTCGGAAACGGGCACGACCGGGGCCATGCTCCACGGCTCGAAGACCAGCGTACCCTTAAGATACCTTATGGCGGCCGCCACCATCGCCACCACCGGAACGGCGAACAGTGCCCCGGCGATCCCGTAGAGAGCCGTGGCGGAGAGCATGGCGAACATGACCCACAGCGGATGTACCCCGACCGAGCTTCCCATGATCTTCGGCACCAGGATGTTCCCTTCGAGCTGTTGGGCGAGGAGGAAGAGCAGCGCCACCACCAGAGCCTCGACCGGCCCGTCGAGCAGAGCCAGTACGACGGCCGGCACCGCACCCAGGAAAGCACCGAGGACGGGGATGAGCTCGGTGAAACCCACCCACACCCCTATGAAGAGCGCGTAGCGCCCGCCGGTGAAGAAGACTATCCCCCATCCGATAGCCCCCATGAGCACGCACAAAAGGAGCTGCGCCCTGAGATAACGAGCCAGCGATCCCTCCACCGCCCTGAACAGCTCGATCGTCTGCTCCCGCACGGTTTCCGGCACCATACCGAGCGCCGCCCCCACGACCCGCTCCCTGTCCAGCGAAAGGTAGATCGAGATGATGAACATCAAGAACAGGTTCAGGATCGTGCCGAAGATCCCGAACACCCCACCGATGACCCCTAGAGCCCCCTTCAGAATCGTCCCGGCGGGCGGCAGGTTGCCCCTGACGAAGCGAGCCGCCGTCTGTCGATCCAGGAGCGCGGCCTGCTCCCCGACGTAGGGCAGACGACGAAGCCAGTCCAGGAACGCCGTGACCTGGTCGGTGATCGTCTGCGGGTTCCCCAAGAGCGCCTGCACCTGCCTGATGGCGGGTACTATAACCACGACGAGCGCCGCGGCCGCCAGGAGGAGCAGCATCAGGTAGACCCCGAGTACGGAGATCAGCCGCGGAACCCCCCATCTCTCGAACCGGCGCACGAGAGGGTTGAGCGCGTAGGCGAGGACCATAGCCATCAAAAAGGTGAGCAGCACCCCGCTTATCTGGCGCACCAGGACCACCAGCACCACGAGCGCGGCGGCCAGGAGCACGTACTGTAGATACCGGGATACCAGCAGCCTCTTCGCCGACATCAGAGCTCCGGAAAGAGAAGACTACACGACCGGGTCGACCCCGCCAGCAAGTTTACAGCCCCCCGCCCCATCTGTATAATCGGCCGCCAGCATGGGGAGGATGCGGATGCAGAGAACACAACATGTTGTTGAAGGAAGGCCCGAACTTCGGGTGCTCACCCGCCCTAAGAAGTATGAGGAGGAAGAGGCCCGCACGGCCGCGGACCCGCCCCGGCGCAAGAAGCGCCACCGGAAGTCCTCGGTCTTCTGGCGCCGCAGGATGACGGCAGCCGGCCTTCTCGCGCTCGTAGCGGCGCTCGTGACGGCGGTGGTCCTGGGGGCCGGGCACGGTAGGGCGGCCTCCCTGAAGGAAGCCCCTCCCACCCTGATCCTCGCCCGGGCCGGCGGGCTCGATATCTCCACCCCCATACGCCCCCGGCAGATAGAGGGTCTGGGATACCATCCGGCCGGTAACGGGCTCGTCCCGCTCTCCCCCCGCGGCCGGAACCTCTCGGCCAACCCGCTGATCACCATCCTCTCGGGTGAGGCCGGCAGCCCGGTGGGCTACTTTCTGATGGCACCCGCGGGACGTCAGGGTCCGGAGACCGGCGCCCTCGACGTGGGGGCGCAGGCCGGGGCGCCGGTCTACGCTCCGGTCTCCGGGACCATAACCGCCGTACGACCGGACCCCCTGCTGCAGGGCGCGAGCGTCATAGAGATCCAACCCGACGCAGCCCCTCAGGAGCGCGTCGCGGTGGCGCTCCTGGGCAAGATAAAGAACGGGGTCGGCGTCGACAGCCCGGTCGAGGCCGGACAGACCCGCCTCGGCACCGTCGCGGATTCCTCCTCCGTCATGAAGACCCAGCTCTCCTCGTATATCAAAGGGGCGGGGAACCACGTGACGATCTCGGTCTACAGACTGGACTAACGGGGCCTCGGCCTCGACACCAGAGGCCGCCACACGCCGGAATCACCTCCGGCGTGTATCATTAGAGGCCATGTTCGTGAGCCTCTTCTCCCAGAGCCCGGCGGCCGCCATAGCGGTTCTCCTCGGCTTCGCCGTGGGTATCACGCTGCACGAGGCAGCCCACGCCTGGAGCGCCATGATGCTCGGCGACGACACGGCCTACCGGCAGGGACGGGTCACGCTCAACCCCGCCTCCCACCTCGACCCGCTCGGCAGCATCATGCTGCTCATCGCGGGTTTCGGCTGGGGCAGACCCACGCCGGTCAACCCCTCGAAGACGCGTGGAGGAGTCCTCGGTCCGGTCGCCGTGGCCGCCGCCGGTCCCCTCTCGAACCTCCTCATCGTAGCCCTCTGCGCCCTGCTCTTCCGCCTGCCGGCGCTGCAGAGCGGCTACCTGGCCCTCATCGTGGTCGCGGTGGCCTTCGTCAACGCCCTGCTGTTCGTCTTCAACCTCATCCCCATCCCTCCGCTGGACGGGTCCAAGGTGATCTTCCCCTTCCTCCCCCGTTCGCTGGACGGACTCGTGGTGTTCATGAACCACTACGGCCCGTTCATCCTGCTCGCCCTCTTCCTCCTGCCCTGGCTGGTCCCCTCGCTCTCGATCTTCGGCTACATACTTCGCCTCAGCCAGCCCATACTCCAGGCCTTCGGACTCCCATCGCTCTTCTACTGAGGGCGGCGAAAAAGAGAGGGGCACTTCCCGGTACCGCAGGGAGGGGGGAGTCTACGGCCCGGAAAGCTGCCCCACAAATATTCTACCCACTCCGAAGCGTAGCAACACATCGAACAAATTAAAATTGCGTTAAGATACTTTGCGCTCTTTATCGCCGGCCCGGTCGAGCGCCGGGAGGGAGACTGAGAAGGTGCTCCCCTCGTCGGGGCGGCTCTGGACCGTGATCTCACCCCCGAGGTGGTCGGTGATCTCACGGGCGAGGGCGAGTCCGAGTCCGGTGCCGTCGGCGCGGGAGGAGCCCTGGGCGCGGTAGAAGCGGTCGAAGATGTGCTCCTGTTCGGGCTCGGGGATGCCGCAGCCGTAGTCTCTCACGCTGACGACCGCGCGGTCGCCCTCCCGTCTGAGGATGAGGTCGACCGGCGAGCCGTCGGCGGAGTACTTTATGGCGTTGTCAACGAGGATCGCGAGAGCGCGGTGGAGCTGGGTGGGGTCGGTCTCCACCGGGGGCACCTCTCCCTCTACGTCCACGTTGATCTCGCGCCCGGTGTAGGTGAAATCCCGGCGCAGCTCGTAGAGGATCTCCTCCAGGTCCACCTCCTCGGTGCGGAAGGTCAGCGCTCCGGAGTCTATGCGGCTGAGGTCCAGGAGCGTGCGGGCCAGGTTCTGCAGACGCTCGGTCTGGGCGCGCATGTCCTTCAGGAAGGCCTGCCGCACCTCCTCGTCCTCCTCGTCCTCGAGCATCTCCAGGTAACCGGAGAGGGCGAAGATGGGCGTCTTCAGCTCGTGGGAGGCGTTGGCTATGAACTCCGCCTTCGCCCGCTCCACCTGGCGTTGCTCCGTGATGTCGCGCATGATCGCGAGCGCCCCGTCCTCCAGCGGCGCGGCGCGCACCTCGATCACCTTGTCTGAGGCCTCCACCTCGGAGGTTATCGGGCCTCTCTCGCGGCTCTCGGCCAGTATCTCCCGCAACCGGGAGTAGAACTCACTCCCCGAGGACTCCAGGAGTTCCTGAGCCCGCGGGTTCAGGAAGGTCGCGTTCAGTTCAGCGTCCACCCCGATGACCGCGTCGGTCATCCCGTCGAGGATGGCCTTGCTCCGCTCCTTCTCCTGCTCCACCTGGCGGAAGGCTCCTTCGAGAGAAGATGCCATGGCGTTGAACGTCGCTCCCAGATCTCCGACCTCGTCCTTGAGCGTCGTCTCTATTCGCTCGCTGAAATTCCCCGCCGCCAGCCGGTCGGCCGCGATCCCGAGACGGGTGACCCGCCGGGCGATCATGTCGGCCGCTATGTAGCCCGCGAGCCCGGTTATCACCAGCGCCAGGATGCCGGCTATTATCGCCAGGCGCTGGATGTTGCCGAGGGCCGCATCGGCGTTGAGGATGTCGCTCTGCGCGTAGAACTTGAGGAAGACGATGGCCTTGTCCTTACCCTGCGCCGGGACCGCGTAGGTGTAGACCTCCTGTCCCTTGCGCACGCCGAGTTGGATCGTGTGCGGCGGGCTCTGCTGCGGGCGGCGGGTCTTTATGGCCTCCTTGACCGTCGTCGGGTTCCAGCCCTCGCTGAGGTTGCCCGCGACCTGCTTGCCGTCCTGCACGATGCCCCACTGGACGTCGTGGCTCGCCGCGAAGTTCTTCAACCGGGAGTAGTCGAAGTGGGGGTTGCGCTGGATCTCGCGCTGGAACTGCTCGCCGACCTGCTGGAAGTTCGCCTGGCTCGCCCGGTAGAGCGTCTCGGCCAGTATGGGCTTGACGACTTCGTAGGCCGTCGCCCCCGCGAAAGCCGCGACCAGCACGAAGAGCGCCGTGAGCCAGGCCCGGATGCCCACCCGAGGCCAGCCCGCACCCTTGCGGCGCGGCGTACCCTCCTTTCTCTGGCCTCGCTTCCTACCGAAAAACATACCCGACACCCCGCGCGGTGTGGATGAACTCCGGGTTGCGAGGGTCGCGTTCGATCTTCTCGCGCAGGTGGCGGATGTGCACGTCTACCGTACGCTCGTCGCGGAACTCGTCCCCCCAGACCCTGGTGAGCAGGGCGCTGCGCGAGAACACCCGGCCGGGGTTGGAGGCCAGCGTGACGAGAAGCTCGAACTCGGTGTAGGTGAGGTCGATCTCCCGGCCCTCGACCGACACCCGCCGGCTGGGGATGTTTATCTTCAGCCCGTCGTAGCTCAACTCGTCCTGGCGCTGCCCCGCCGGCACCGAGACCCGGCGCATGATCGCCCGCACCCTCGCCACCAGCTCTCTCACGGCGAAGGGCTTGGTCACGTAGTCGTCGGCGCCGAGCTCCAGGCCGACCACCCGGTCTATCTCGTCGTCCTTGGCGGTGAGCATGATGATCGGCACGTCGCTCTGCGCCCGGATCCTGCGGCACACCTCGGTACCGTCCAGCTTTGGCAGCATGATGTCCAGGATGATCAGGTGCGGCTGGTAGGCCGAGAAGGCCTCGAGCGCCTCCTCCCCGTCACCTGCGGTGTGTACCTCGAACCCTTCGCGCTCGAGCGCGCGGGTGAGCATCTTCTGGATGGAGGGCTCGTCGTCCACCAGGAGGATCTTGCGGGTGTTTCCCTGTACGCTCTGAACCACTCTCCTTATGCCTCTTCTCTCGCCGCGGGATCACAAGCCGGTGTGCGCCACACACCCCGATTCTAGCATGCTAATGGGGATACATTAACTCCCGGGAACCCCGGCCAGAACCCTCCGGACGGCCGCGACGAGGTCCTCTTCCCCCTCCAGACGCACCACTTCCAGCGGCGACGGCCGCCTCCTGAGATAACCGACCACGATCCGCAGCTCGTCCGGACCCCGGACGGTCTCAACCCGCCGGCCGCCGAGCACTCCTCTGGCGAAACGGCGGACTTTCTCTTCCTCCCCAAGGCAGAAGGTGCGGTATCCGGCGAGCCTCCCGCTCCGGAAGGCGAAAGCCTCCACGCAGCCGGACTCGGAGGCCGCAGAGAGCACCGCGCACACGCCCTCCGAGCCTATCGCGGCCCTCGTAGCCCTGAGCCTCTCGATGCCGAGGATGAGGTCCCGCAGGCGGGCCGCGCCCTCGAACTCGAGCCGGGCGGCGAGCCGGTCACGCTCCCGCCGGAGGGCGTCGAGCTTCTCCTCCCCGCCCCGGCCGCGCAAAAGCGCGGCGATCTCCTGGACCACCTCCCTGCGATACTCTTCCTCGTCCATCCCCGAACACGGCCCGCAGCGTCCCATCTGCCCGTAGAAGCAGGGACCATCCCCCTCATCCGGGCACCGCCTCAGGGGAAAGATCCTGCCGAGGGCCTCGATGCAGCAATCCACCATGCCGGCGCTGCCGTAGGGACCGAGTACGATCTCCTCTCCCCCGCCGGGCGCGGCGACCCTCTCAGGCACCGGGTACCTCTGCGAGAGATCCAGCCTCACGTACCACCCCGCCCGCTCAACACGGCCGGCCGTGTTGTAACGGGGCAGAAGACGCCGGATCTCCCGCGCCTCGAGCAGCAGCGCCTCGAGCTCACTCTCCGTCCGCCGGTACCGCACCCCGGCGGCCTCCTCGACCAGGCGGGCCACCTTGCGCCGGCCGTCCCCGCCGCCGAAGTAGCTCCCGACCCGCTTCCTGAGGTCCTTGGCCTTCCCGACGTAGAGGACCTCCCCCCGCCGGTCCACGAAGTAGTAGACCCCCGGCGCATGCGGGAGATCCCGCGGGATGATGTACCGCTTGCTCCTCCTCCGCCCTCTCCGCAGAGATGCGGCCTCCCCCACCGTGGTCACCCCCATCTCATCGAGCAGCGGAAGAAGCCTCAGAAAGACACCGGCGGTCGCCGAAGCATCGGCGAGCGCCCGGTGGTTAGGACGCTGTTCGATCCCGAAGTGGTCCGCGAGCGAGGCGAGCCGGTACCGCCCCAGCCCGGGCACGAGCAGACGGGCGAGCCTGAGGGTGTCGAGGGCCGGGTTGGCCAGAGTCCGCCCGAGCGCCGCCTCGACGAACGCGCAGTCGAAGCGCACGTTGTGCCCCACCAGCACGGCCCCCTCGGCGAACCCCTCGAAGCGGGAGGCCACCTCGCCGGCGGGTGGGGCCCCACGGACCATCTCGTCCGTTATCCCGGTGAGCCTGACCACGAAAGGATCTATGGAATGCCCGGGGTTCGCGAGCGAAGCGAACTCTTCGACGATGCGTCCGCCCCGCAGCCTGACCGCCCCTATCTCCGTGATCCCGCCCTCGCGCGCCGGGGAGCCCGTCGTCTCCAAGTCGAAAACCACGTACTCGGCCTCGTCCAGCCCGAGGGAGGCGAGGTCCACGACCTCGAGCATCCCCTGCTCGTCCCACGTGAACCGGCCATCTCCGGCCACCAATCGCTCCACGAGACCCCTTGCCTCGCCGTTGGCATCGGGGATGGCGAGGAATTCCCTTGCGATCTCTTCGGGCGTCACCGCCCCCCGGCTTCGGAGAAAGCCGTAGAGGCTAGAGGACACGCGTCTCCGCTCTTCTCGCCGCCTCGGCTATGGTTCTCGCCTGCCTCTCGGTTATGCCGGGGATGCTCATCAGGTTCTCGTAAGTATATTCATCGTCGAGGAGCCCGCTCGCCAGCACCCTGTCCCGGGTCTTCGCCCCCACCCCGGGCAGGACCTCGGTGTGAAAGATCTTGCCGCGCTGGATCCTGAGCTGATCCACCCCGGCGAGCCTCTCGCCGTCGATGAGTATCCTCCTGAGGGTCCTGGCGAAGAGCTCGACCTGCTCGGGATGGTAGACGCTTCGCCCCATCAACGCCGGCGTCATCGGCAGGGGATGCAGCAGGTTGGCGTCCCGCACGGTGGTGTGCCCCGGCGGCTCGTTCGGGCTCAAAGGGTCCGGGTCACCGAGCCTCTGCGCCCGCAGCGCGTGCTCGAAGACCTGCTCCTCCAGGTCTCCTTCGAGGTCGAGCTCGGTCACCACGGGCCTGCCCCGGAAGCGGTCGTTGCGGTTCGCGGCGTACAGGAAGACGCGCCCGCTGCGCTCGTTCTCGTAGAAGGTGACGATCGCCCTGGCGCGCTTCTCACCGATCCCGGGCAGCCGCGCCAGGGCCTTCACGTCGCTCTCGTCTATCATCTGGCGCAGCTCTTCCGGCTCTATGGCCTCCGCAGCCTTCGCCGCGGCCCTCCGGTCCACCCCCCTCACGCGCTCGAGCATCCCCTGTACGCTGTCGGGGAAGACGCCGCGGCGGAGGTGGTTGATCTTGCGCACGGCCGTGAACTCGCTGTACTCCTCCCAGCGCCAGACGAACTCCCGCACCCGCTCCACCGCCGCGTAGTCCTCGGGGACGAACTCTATGGTCACCGCATCGCCGATGTAGCGGCCGTTGGCGCCGGCAAGCGTCTCGGCGTCGCGCATCACCTGTACCTTGACCGAAGGGGAGTAGAAAGAGAAGTGCACCGGCACGCCCGGCGCAACCTCCTTCATCAGGCGCAGCCTGAAGATCTTCTCCTCTGGTTCTGATCCCAACATCGGGATTACATTCTAGCATCCTGCCCCAGCAGAACCTCCTCCCGCAGCACGATCGCCTCGACCTCCTCCCCGGGCCGCACCTCGGCCCCGGGACCGATCAGGGCGAGCGCGTCCGCCTTCGTGAGCGAGCTGACGAGCCCCGATCCCTGCGCCCCGGCGGACTCGGCGCGCCAGCCCCTCCCGGTGCGCGAGAGCCGCACCCGTATCGCGTGCAGCCTCCCCACCCGGTTGCGCACCACCTCGTCGAAGTACACCTTTATCCGCGGCCGCCTCGCGTCCTCCCTGCGCCCGGCCATCTTCATCAGCGCCGGACGTACGAAGACCTCGAAGCAGACCATCGCGCTCACCGGGTTGCCCGGAAGCCCGAAGACCCTGACCCCCTCCCGAAGACCGAAGAAGAGCGGCTTCCCGGGCTTGAAGTTTATCCCCCAGAAGACCTGCTCGACGCCGAGGTCGCGCATCGCGGACTTGACGAGGTCCTTCTCCCCCACCGATACGCCGCCGCTGGTCAGGACCACATCCGCCTCCGAGAGTGCCTCCTCGACCGCAGAGCGCAGCGTACCCTCCTCGTCGGAGGCGGCATACAACCTGCGTGCCACCGCTCCCGCTTCCTGCGCCTGCGCGACGAGCGCGTAGGAGTTGGAGTCGTAGATCTCCCCCGGCTCGAGCCCCCTCTCACCCGGCTCGACGAGCTCGCTCCCGGTCGAGAGGACGACCACCCGGGGCCTCCTGAATACGGGAAGCTCCGCGTACCCCTGGCTCGCGGCGAGCGCTATCTCGGGTGCTCCGATCTCGGTCCCTGCGCGCAGGATCACCTCTCCCCGACGCACGTCCTCGCCGCTCCGGCGTACGTTCTGCCCGGGACGCGCCGGCTTCTTCAGCTCGAACTCCTCGCCCCAGCCGCTCGTGTTCTCGACCATCACCACCGCGTCCGCCCCCTCGGGGACGACGCCGCCGGTGAAGATCTTGATCGCCTCCCCCTCCCCGACTTTTTTCTTCGACGGGCGGCCCGCCGGGGCCTCGTCCACCACCCGGAACACCCGCCCGGCCCCGGCGTCACGGCTCCTCAGGGCGTAGCCGTCCACCGCCGAGTTGTCGAACGGCGGAGAGTCGAACTTCGCCACCAGATCCTCCGCGAGCACGAGCCCCCGCGCCTCGGACAGGGGCACCCCCACCGCAGACGACCGCGGGGTGTTCTTCAGGATGATCTCCACGGCCTCTCCGTAATCCAGGAGCCTGTCGAAAGTCTGCACGACGACCTCTCCCTTCGATGTCGAATTTCAGGACCCGGGCTGCTTCACCAGCACCGCGTGCACCTCCCCGGGACCGTGCACGCCGACGGTGAGCGTCATCTCGATGTCCCCGGAGCGGCTGGGGCCGGTGTGGAAGCAGAGGTCGGGGGGCATCCGCCCCCCTTCGTACTCCCCGAGAGCCTCCTCCAGCGTGCCGAGCAGCCTCTCCTCCGGCACGAGCACCACGTGCACCGGCGGAAGGAGCGTGGCGAGCCTCCCCCCGCCGCTCTCGAGCAGCAGGCTCCCGGTCTCGGCGAGCGCCCACCTCGCCTCGGTCACCCCTGCGTCCGCCTCCTCCAGGGACCTCCGTTCTGCACCGCCCCGGTAGACGGCCACCTCCAGCCCGGCCTCTTCGAGGCGCAGCCCTTCCAGAAACTTCGCATCCCACCGCACGACCCGCCGCGCACCTCTCCCCCGCAGCACCTCGAGCACGTAATCACGCGCCTCCTCGATGCCGGATGCGCGCGTCGCGTGTCCGCCGACCGCCTCGAACTCCCGGACGAAACGCTCCGCCGGGTCTTCATGCCCCTCTTTTCTTCCCCCGTCCGCACGTGGTGTCCAGGCCACGTCCGGAGCGTGGGTCGGGCGGTAGCGCCCGGCGCGGGTGCGGTGCCGTATCCCTTCGAGGAACTCCTCCTTCCTCGCCACTAGATCCTCCCCTCCCGCCAGAGCTCGCGGAAGCTCTTCTCCGCCAGGTGCGGGATCTCGCGGGACTCCGCCCATCCCTTCAAGGGCCCGGGGAGGGACCGGGCGACCCCGTCCCTGAGCAGCGGCCCCTGCACGCCCCGCGCGGCTTTCGCCCCGATCCCGTAGAGTCCGGGACGCCTCATCCCGAATTCGAACGCATCGAAGGCGAGGCGCTGCGCTCTGCCGGAGATTCCCGTTTCGGCCTGCCTGCGGCGCAGCCTGAGCAAAAGCTCGTGCAGCGGGATGCCGACCGGGCACGCCTCCCAGCACGCCCCGCACAGGCTGGAGGCGTGCGGGAGGTCCTTCGCCTCCTCGTCCCCCTTGAGAAGGGGTGTTATCACCGCCCCGATGGGCCCGGAGTAGGTCGAGCCGTAGGCGTGGCCCCCGGTCTGACGGTAGACCGGACAGACGTTGAGGCACGCCCCGCAGCGGATGCAGTAGAGCGCCTCCTCGAACTCCCCACCGAGGAGGCTGGAGCGGCCGTTGTCGAGCAGCACCAGGTGGAACTCCTCCGGCCCGTCGGGCTCGTCCTCACCCTTCGGCCCGCTCACGAAGTCGGTGTAGACGGTCATCTTCTGGCCCGTGGCGCTGCGGGCGAGGAGCCTGAGGAAGACCGCGAGATCCTCGAGGCGCGGCACGACCTTCTCTATGCCCATCACTGCCACGTGCACCGACGGGACGCTCGCGACCAGCCCCTCGTTGCCCTCGTTGGTCGCGGTGACGACGGTCCCGGTCTCGGAGACGCCGAAGTTGGCCCCGGTTATCCCGATGTCCGCCGAGAGGAATTTCTGCCGCAGCCGCTCGCGGGCGAAGGACACGAGATCCTCCACGTTGGGCGGCAGGGGGTGGCCCGCCTCCTCCGAGAGGACCCCGGCGGCCCGGTGGCGGCTCATGTGCAGGATCGGGGCGACGATGTGCGAGGGGGCCTCCCCGGCGAGCTGCGCGATCCACTCCCCCAGGTCCGTCTCGACGATCTCGAGCCCGAGCTCGGGATACTCCTCCTGGAGGCGACGGTTGAGCTCTATCTCCTCGGTGGCCATGCTCTTGGATTTGGTGATGACCTTCGCGCCGCGGCGCCTCGCCAGTTCCCCGATATACCGGACGGCCTCCTCCCCGTCGTTCGCGAAGAAGACCTTCCCTCCCCTCTTCTCGACGGCGGAGGCCATCCGTTCCAGGTGGCGGTCGAGGTTCGCCATCGTCTCCTGTTTGATATGGTAGGCGCGCTCCCTCAGCTCGGGTGCGTCCGGCAGGGCGGAGAGGGCGGCGTTGCGGTTTCGGATCGTGTTCTTCGAGTGCACCGCCACCGCCGAGCGCAGCTGCTCGTCCTTCACGGCCTCCCTCGCCCGCTCGTTGAAGCCCTCGACCCGGCTCTCGAGCCCCTCCCCCGGGCGTCCCGCCTTCGCCGCCATCCTCAGACCTCTCCCCGCCCCGGGTCCAGAACCTGCGCCAGGTGCAGCACCCGCGTGTCGTGCCCGGTGCGCCGCAGCCGCCCCTCCAGGTGCAACAGGCAGCTCGGGTCGCAGGAGATCAAAGTATCCGCCCCGCTCTTCTCCAGAGCCCGGATCTTCTGGTCCGCCATCGCCGCGGAGACCTCGGGCATCTTCACCGAGAACGTCCCCCCGAACCCGCAGCAGAGCTCCTCGTCCTCCCAGTCGAGCAGTTCGAGCCCGGAGACGCCGCGCAGTATCCGCTGCGGCTCTTCCAGCACCCCGAGCTCGCGCCGCTGGTGGCAGCCGGCGTGGAAGACGGCCCTACCGGAGTACGAGGCTCCCGGATCCTCCATCCCAATCACGTTGGCCAGGAAGTCCGAGAACTCCCTGACCCTGCCGCCCAGGGCCTCCGCGCGCCCGCGCTCCTCCGGCGTCTCCTCGAAGAGAAGCGGGTAGTAGCGCGAGACCATCGTCGAGCACGACCCGGACGGGCATACGACGTAGTCGAAGTCCTCCCGCTCGAAGACGTCGAGGAAGCGCCGGGCCACGCCGCGCGCCTCGTCGAAGAACCCCGAGTTGAACGCCGGCTGCCCGCAGCAGGTCTGACCCTCCGGATAGACGACCTCGACTCCCAGGCTGCGCAGGACGCGCACGGTAGCGACCCCGACCTCCGGCCGGATGAGATCCACGAAGCACGGCACAAAGAGCGCCACCCTCAACGAAAGGCACCCCCGATCACACGCTTTCCTTCGGAGATCATTCTACCGCGGTGGGCTTCGCGGAAGGCGCACTCAGGGCTTCCAGAGTCCCGCCCGGTGCCCCGCGATCCGAGGTCGCTGGAAACACGCCATGCAACCGGGAGATAATGCGGGAGAAACGACGTCAGGGGGTAAGATCCGATGTCGAAGAAGCTGGCGGCCGAAAACCCGCCGGACGCCGGCAAGGGGTGGGGTGGATCGCGTTGATCTCGGGAACGCACCTCAAAAACAAGGCGTCTCTGTACACGCTCCTGGTCGTTTCGTCGTGGTGCGTCGCGGCCTTCGGGTTCGCCGCGCTGGCGAAAGACACCCCGGCGCGCGCCCTGACGACCCATCTCTGCTACTGGTCGACCGCCACGTTCGCCTTCGGCAGCGCGGTGTGGGCCGCGCGGCAGACCGGAGGCAGGGAGAGGGGATTCTGGGCGCTGTTCGCAGCCGGGCTTCTCACCAGCTTCTGCGGATACCTGCTGTGGCAGATGGGTCCGGACGGCGCAAGGCTCGCGCTCCCGAGGGATCTCTCGTACACCCTCTCCTACCTGCTCCTCTTCGTGGCGCTCCTCTACCTGCTCGGGCTCTACACCCGGGGCATAGCCCCTCTGGCCCCGCTCGACGCCCTGAGCGTGATGTTCTCGTCGGGCATGGTGGTATGGTACTTCTTGCTCGCTCCGGCAGCGCCGGTCCACGGGAAGAGCCCCGGGGAGATCGCAGACACCCTCTCGGGGCCGGCGATAGACGCCGGGTTGCTCTTCCTCTGCCTCACGCTGCTCTCGAGCCGCAGCAAACCAGGCTTTTCGGGCTGGCTCGTGGGGGGATTTCTGGCCCTGGTGGCCGGAGACCTCGCCTGGGCCGGGCTAGAATCCTTCAAGCCCTACGAGCCCGGCAGATGGCCGGAGCTGCTGTGGGCCCTGGGGCTGGTGCTGTTCGTCGCGGCGGCCCTGAGAGCATCTTCGGAGCCCCAAGACAGCCAGAGAACGGGGATCAGCCCCTGGCGGGTGTTCCTGTTCTGGGCGGGACCGCTCTCCCCGGCCGTGCAGTACGCCTTTTTGCTCGCCTGGGCGACGCTGCACCCGCCGGTGCCGGCGTACGTGAGCTGGACGGGGGTGGTGCTCATGCTCTACCTCGCGCTGCACATCTCCGCCCTCTCCTACATAAACCGCTCCCTCAGGCTCGAAGCCGAGAGAGACGCCGTACGTCGGGAGCAGAGAAGGATCTCGAGCGAGCTGCACGACTCGCTCAAACAGAACGTCTACGGGGCGACGCTCCTGCTGGAGACCTGCAGAAAAGAGAGGGACCAACGAGCCTCCGAGAGGCTCCTCGAAGAGGCGCTCTCCGCCTGCAGAGAGTCCGGACACCTGCTCGAAAGCTCCATCGAGGAGCTGCACGCCCGCTGCGAAAACTCCGGGGTGGAACTCGACGCCCTCCTGCAGAGGACGCTGCGGGACATAAGCAGCCACTTCGGAGTCCACACCCACCAGGACCTGCGCGCGGACTGCGGCACGCTGGACACCACCCGGCGCGCCGCCGCCTACAGGATAGCCGCCGAAGCGCTCTGGAACGCGGCGAAGCATTCCGGGGCCTCCAACGTCTGGCTGGAGTCCAGGAAAGTCGGCCGGGTGCTGCTGCTCCGGGTGCGCGACGACGGGAGGGGCTTCGATCCCACCTCTCCAACCCCGGGAGTCGGGCTCTCGCTCATGAGGAACCGGGCGGAGGAGGCGGGAGGCACCCTGGACATCTTCTCCTCCCCGAACAGGGGCACCACCGTACAGGTGAGGTTCGAGCTTGGATGAGGGTGCTCCTCGTCGAAGACCACCCCACCATGAGGCTGGGCATCCGGGCAGCCCTCGGTCTCGCCGACGATGTAGAGGTGGTCGCAGAAGCCATAGGCGCCGGGGACGTTCTTCACCTCAACCAAAAGCTCAAACCCGACATCGTGCTGCTCGACCTGCACCTCGGAGGGGAGCCCAGAGGCGCTGAGATCTGCCGCAGGATTAAAGAACTTCCAGACCCACCCCGCATCCTCGTATACTCCGCCTACAACTCAGAAGAAGACATCCTCCTTTGCAGGCTCTCCGGTGCCGACGGCTACCTGCACAAGAGCGAGGGACCGGAGAAGCTCCTCGAAGCCTTGAGGGAGGTCCACCGCGGCGGAAGGTTGTGGCTGGAGGGAAGGGAGGAGGGCCATCCCGGCCTGCAGGATGTCCCGGGCATCACCCATCTGACGCCCAAAGAGAAGGAAGTTCTCCTCCTCTTGCTGGAGCGCTGCTCCAACGCCCAGATCGCGGAGCAGCTCTACATCTCCGAGCGTACGGCTAAGTTTCACGTAAAGAACATCCTCAAGAAGCTCGGCTTCTCCTCGCGCAGGGAGCTCTTCCGGCACCTCACCGGCAGTTAGGCGCTCGCAAAAGGACAGGTCACAACCTGTCCCCCGATCGTCGAAAAACTGTCCCGAAAGGACAGTGTGCCGGCGATGGGCGGCTGGTAGGCTGACGCCGGCGTACCGGAAAGATCGGCAGGAGGAGGGCCAGGGTGAAAACTCTCGAGCGACACCTGATCCTGGGCTTCGACGCCGGGTGTATGACGTGCAGCGAGCTGGCGCATAGCATCGAGGAGGCAGCAGGGGGCAGGCTCGAGGTCAGAAGCCTCCACGACCCGCAGGTCGAGCACTGGCGGAAGCAGGCCCTCGGAGAGAACGCTCCGTGGGCTCCCACGCTCATCGAAGTCAGGGGCGGACAGGTCAAAGCCTGGACCGGGCGTAAGATGGGGTTGGTCTTGAGCAGAAAGCTCGGTCCTGTCACAACGTGGCGGGTAATGCAGGCACTTGGTGAAGTGCGTCAAACTCCTGAATCTGGAAAAGTCGGTGTACTCGATCGTGCCCAGTTCTTAAAGGGTTTGGGTGGTGCCGCCGTGGCGATGTCAATACTATCTAGCCCGGCGGCATCTTCAGCGTACGCAAAGGCTCAAGAAAGATCATCAATATCCAAAGGCACCTCTACACAAAGAAAAGCGGTTGAGAAAACGGTTCGTTCTTCCGAGCAATATAAGAATGCAATGCTCAGAGCCGGCAAGACGTTCGACTTCGGGCGTGCCAAGTTCGCAATCAACGATGCTGTTGGGGTTGCCGCTTTGGTCGTGCCAACTGACGTCGCTACTGGTGGGCGAAATGCAGTCGCGACCTTTTTTATCAATATCCAGAGCAAGACCGTGTTCTTTTTCGATTGCTTAGTGCAAACAAAAGTTGGAAATAGGACCGAGGTAATCAAATACCAGAACGACAAACCTCTGGCCCAACTGGTCTTTGAAAGCGGATATGTTACCCTTCCAGGTGGTAGGAAGATCAGTATCGAGCAATTCAAGAAGGAAGTATATCAACCTGAAAGGCACGTAGACACTTTTCACACCACACATCAAAGTATATTAAATCCTAACTACTCAACCCTGTATTGCACTAATGGGTGCTGTAGGGGTTCGTTTGATTTCTGCGAGTTTATTGCTACCCTTGGATGTGCCTTAGCAGAAGCCCTCAGCCCTCTGGCTGCATTGGCCTGCGAATTCATTAAATCATATGCAGACAATAGACGTGCAGGGTGCAATGCGTTTGCAGAAACGCGATGCTACAATCTTCATAGATGTGGATGCCCTAAGATGTAAGTCAAGTATTTGGTTTTGTAGCTGCTAGCTATGACTCTGTGGCCAGTCCTTGCTGTTATCATCGCCGGTCTAGGTTTAGCTGGCCAGACGCTGTTCTTAGTAGTGGGCTTCGCGGTGGGTTACTGCCTCGGATACCTCGTGACCGGATATGGATTCGGCTTTCTAACAACCAAAACGCTTTTCCCGCAGTGGGTAAGGTCTATGGCTTTGCTCCTGGCATTAGTACTTACAATTATACTGGGGCTAACATTACTGATACCTGTTAGCCCTGATATTAAAGCGTACTTCGGTTGGGTTGGTAAATCTCAAGGTAGTTATGGGGCTTTTGCTCTGGGATTCGTACTAGCTTTCTGGGGTATGCTCTTCCGGAATCGTGCATTTTCTTCTCTCTTTCCAACCACCGAAGAGGAAGCTCATGATCGAAGAAAAAACACTCTGCGAGGGATAGCAATAGTGGGTTTCATACTGGTAGCGTTTTTAATACTGGTACTAATTATTTCCGTTTTTGCGGCTTTAATCTCTTATATAGTTAGTATAGCTACCTGATGATCGAATGAGCGCCGAGCCCACGAGCATAGGAGACACGGTGGACAGCACCATGTTCGCAGAACTGTATGGCGAACTGATGTTCCATCCGTGGTGGGATCCAAACGATTCCCGGGAAGACGCATACAGCCTGTTCCACAACAGATCGCTGGCGATGGGATGGCTCGAGCCCATCGGACAACTCATCTCCGTCGAGCGAACTGAACACAGGCTGTCAGCAACCAACAGGACCACCAGGGTATCCGGCCTCTGGAGCATGAACGACGCCGGGTGGGAACCAGTTGAAGAATCGAAAAATTCACACATCCTGTGGTTCCAGGTATCGGTTCGCTCACCGATACCTTATGGTAAATCCCTCCCGGTGTAACCATTCCTCAGGTGTGCCGGAAACGTGGCAGAACGTATGGGGGTTTTCAATCTGCAGACGGTCCGGATCCTGCTTCCTCTGCAGGCTCTGTCCTTCGGGGATGATCGAGGGTCACTACTCGATCATCCCGACTGGATACTCCTCGATAGTACCGGGTGGTTCGAAGACTGCGATCCAAGCCGGCGGACACCAGTTCATGTGATACTCGAAAGCGGGGAGGATTCTTCCATACTTTCTGCAGCACCCAAAATGCTCCGCTGGATCCGACAACTCGACCAGAAGGTTTTTTCGTGTGACTCATTCTCTCCGACCGGCCCCGGTGATGAGGAGTTTCTCCCGAAGCCTTCCAGAATAGAGACATGGCTCGATACCCCCAATCACCGGGTGACCTTCCACGGCACCCTTGCCGAGTGGTCGATGGACACTCTCGGGTGGATGGCTGCCCTGCTCGCCGATGCCGGCTCACAGAACGGAGTCCGAGCACAATTCTTGGGGTTCACCGCAAACAAGATATGAAGTGCGGAGAGAACGCATCCTGGGCTCCCACGCTCGTCGAGGTCAGGGGCGGACAGGTCAAAGCCTGGACCGGGCTCAAGATGGGACTGATCCTGAGCAGAAAGCTCGGTCCTGTCACAACGTGGCGGGTGATGCAGGTGCTGGGAGAGCCGCAAGTAGCTTCTGGCGTTGACGATGAGGCTCACAGTGCAGAGATACACGGCATCAGCCGCAGGCGCTTCTTGAAAGGCTTGGCCGGAGGGGTGGCTGCTCTCTCCCTACTGCCAGCTGATCGGGCATTCGCTTCAGTTTCTGACAGGAGCCAAAAACAACGGGTAGCCCTAGATTCAATTCGGCTCTCGGCCGATTCCATGTACGTAGACAGATTGAAGTTGCCTGCGCGCTTGCGATTGAGTGTGTACTTTGCTTTGCCTGTGGAGGCATAGTGGCTTACGAATGCGCCGAGCACTGCAGATACGCACTATAATTCATCTTTGGTGTAAGGTTGGGGCGTCGAATTTGCTAGAGGAGAGTCAATTGTTTCGCTCTCATTGAAAGCTTCGAACTGCACTACGAAATCGAGGGTGAAGGCCCCGCCCTTGTCCTGATACACCCGAGAGGTATGGATAGCAGGGTGTGGGACACCCAGGTCACTACCTTCTGTGAGCATTACATAGTCATCAGCTACGATCGGCGGTACTGTGGCAAAACAAAGAGGAACGAGGGGGGACAACATGCGGCGGGAGCTTCGAGTCTAGAGGATCTCAAGCGCATATTTGAGAGCAGAATTAACTCTCCGCCCTCCTCTTCCTACAACGAGTTGAAAAGCCTGCTCGATTGGTTAGGGATAGAAAAATGTCATCTCCTCGGTCTCGAGGAGGGCGGACAGGTGGCCCTGGAGTTTGCAGTTGTGTACCCGGAGATTACCGACAAACTCCTTCTGGTTAACACCCGGTTTCCTGTGCTGAGTGATTTCGAAGACCCAGGGTCGAGAGAGAAACTGTGGAGCGGCATACAACGAGGGATAGAAAAGGCACAGGGGTTCGAGGAAGCTATCCAAAAGTTGGTGCACGAAGGAGATCCAGGGCCGTTGGTCGAGTCAAAACTTGCAGACCCGCTGTACTCCAAGGCCACCCCGCAGACGCGCCAGAGGTTGCGAACGATTCTCTCAGAGAACGCCTTCTCTGTGTTCGAGGGCTTTGAGCCTCAGTCTCACAGGCTGGCCCTCCTGACGGAGGATAGGCTCAAGGAAATCGACGCACCCACTCTTCTAATACTGAGCGATGGCGGGCGCGATCCCCTGGCACGAGCGCTCGATGACAGGCTGGAAGAGCTCATCCCCACTCTGATAACGGTCGTCATTCCAGATGCCTCACCCATGGTAAACATGGACCGGCCGGAGGAGTTCAACAGGATGGTGCTGGAATTCTTAGGCACTCCCCGAGACATCTGACGGATGGCGATTACAGCCTCTGGCCAGCCACGCGCTCGAAACACGAAGAGGAGGACAGCTTGCCGAACGATGAGGATGGATATCGAGGGTCACCGTCCGGTTTGCCTCGTTTGGGGATGACCATCTGGGGGATTCTCGCATTAGCCATTACAATGGGTTTGGTGGCGCTGGCGTGGAACAGTACCGGGACGGCTACAGGCATCGTGCAGATGAGGATCTTTCTGGTGGGCTGGGCCGTGGCCGCCGTGATGACCGTCGCGGTAAGGCTCTTGTCCGGTACGATCTCCCGGAGAGATAGCCGTGGGTTTGGCTCGCAGACGGCCATGGAGCTCTCATACCACCTGGTCGTGGGGTGCGCGGTGGGGCTGGCCATCGGCACGACAGAATGGAGCAACCTGCATATCGTCGGGTGGTGGCAGCTATGGTGGACGGTTCCGCTCGTTTTGGGCTATCTAGGTAACCTGGCAGCTCTCCGAAGACGGGGGTAGGCACGATAAGACGGTCTCTGGACAGTAAGCCGAGCCGGATGGCACCCGCTTGATAAAGACCCACGCGCTCACCAAGCGCTACGGCAGGAAAGAGGCCGTTAGGGGCGTGAACCTGGACGTAAGGCGAGGCGCGCTCTACGGTTTCCTCGGCCCCAACGGCGCGGGCAAGACGACGACCATAAAGCTCCTTTGCGGCCTCCTGCGCCCCACCTCCGGCGAGATCACGGTGGCAGGGGTGGACGTGGTCAGGGACCCGCTCGAGGCCAAGCGCAGGATCTCCTACGTCCCCGACGAGCCCGCGCTCTTCGAGAAGCTCACCGCTCGGGAGTTTTTGGGTTTCGTCGCCGACGTCTACGGCGTGGAGCAGGCAGAGGCCAGGGATCGCTCCCGGGAGCTGCTCGAGATGTTCGGCCTCTCCGGGGAAGCCGACGAGCTGCTGGGTGGCTTCTCGCACGGGATGAAGCAGAAGGTGGTGCTCGCGGCGGCGCTGCTGCACGAGCCTGAGGTACTGTTTCTGGACGAGCCGACGGTGGGGCTCGACCCGGCGAGCGCACGGCTCACTAAAGACGTGCTGAGGAGGTTCGTGGCGCGCGGTGGCACGGTCTTCATGGCCACGCACATCCTCGAGATGGCCGAGGCACTGTGCGACGAGGTCGGGATAATAGAGCGTGGCAGGATGATCGCCTCGGGAACCGTAACGGAGCTCAGGTCGCTCGCCCGATCTTCTCGGGACGACACCCTGGAGGATGTCTTCCTCAGGCTCACCGGCTCCAGCGAGGGCCGTCAGATAGCAGACTACCTGGAGGAGTGAGCCCGGTGGGCACGTGGAGGCTGCTCTACAGGCTCAAGATGAAGACGCTCTTCAGGTTCTCCTCCGACGAGAGGGGCAACCAGCGGATGGCCGGCTACGTCCTCGTTGTGATCGGGCTGCCCCTGATCTTCCTGCTGATGATCGGCTCGTTCTTCACGCTCTTCAGGAGCCTGCAGGGTTCGGTCGCCGGCCGCCACGAGTCCTTCGTGCTGCTCGCGAGCACCTTCGGCAGTGTGGGCGCGTTCGCGCTCTTCGCGGGATTCGGGCGCTCGGTGCAGGTGCTCTACCTCTCACGGGATCTGACGCCTCTGCTCGCGATGCCCTTCAAATCCCGGACGGTCTTCGCGCTCAAGTTCTGGGAGAGCGCACTCGGAGGCTCACTGCTCGTGGGTGTACTCGGGCTCCCGATCCCGCTGGCCTACGGGCTGGCGACCTGGGCCTCCATCCTCTTCTATCCCGTCCTTCTCCTCGTGCTCGCGCTGCTCGCGGTCGTTGCAAACGCCATCGGGATGCTCTTGGTGATGCCGTTCATGAGGCTGGTCTGCCCGGCAGGGCCCGGGAGATCCTCTACGCCACAGGAATAATCCTCGGGGTGGCCATGCTCCTCGGCGTATGGTTCCTCAGCGACCATCCGTGGCAGAAGATGCTCGACTTTCCGCTCCTCACGATCCCGCCCGAAAGCTGGGCCGCCGCGGCCGTCACCGGGGCGGCCTCCCTGAGTGCCACCACCCTTCTCGGAGGTCTGGTACCGCTCGCCGCCGCGACGGCCGCGCTGTACTTTCTCTGCCTGTTCGTCGCCGGTCACCACTACGCCTTGGGGGTCTCCCGCGCCGCCGAATTCGCGGCCGGAGCTCGCCGGCGTCGGAGAAGGGCCATAGAAGGGAGGAGTGAGCTTCCCCTTCTTCCGCGAGACGTAGGGGCGGTGGTGAAGAAGGACCTGCTCTCGCTGCGTCGGGATCTCAGGATCTCCGCGAGCCTCCTGATCCCGCCGGCGTTCGGGCTCTTCTACGCCCTGACGAACGATTTCCAGAAAACAGGAATCCTCGGCCTCGCACCGTATCTCCTGGCCGTGACCCTCTCCGGAGCCAGCACGGGACTCTGGGGGAACCAGATACAGAACGTGGGCTTCGAAGGACGAGCCTGCGCTCTCATCCTCTCCTCTCCCATACCGGCGAAGAGGTTTCTGTTCGGCAAGTGGGTGAGCGGCGCTCTGGTCGGCTCGCTGCTCGCCGCGGTCACGGAGCTGGCGCTCTGGCTACTCTCCGGTCCAGGGCGACCGGGGTTCGCGACCGTGGGCCTGATCTTCGGGACCGCCTCGGCGGTCGTCTTTTCATGCTACGCCACGGGCGTCGGGGCGCTCTATCCCTGCTTCGACTGGGAGAACCCCCAGCAATCACTCACCGGGATGGGAAGGGTGGCGCTGGGCGGAGGGGTCTTCGGGTTGCTCGTGCTCGGAGCACTCTGTCTCGCAGCCGGCTACCTGCTCTCGCTCACGATACCCCCACCGGCCGCCTGGTGCGCGGCCGCCCTGCTGTGGGTTTCGGTCACCTGCACCATCGCGTACGTCGTCTTCAGAGCCGGGGCGCGGCATCTGCAGGAGATCGAGTGGCGGCTATAACTTCGGGCGGCGCTCGCGGTAGCGGTTCGTGATCGGCATCCTGCGGTCGCGTCCGAAGGCCCGGCTCGTCACCTTTATGCCGATGGGAGCCTGGCGGCGCTTGTACTCTGCGGCGTCGACCATCCGGACCACCCGGCGCACGTCCTCCTCGTCGTAGCCTTCGGCCACTATCTCGCCCACCCCCTTGTCCTCCTCGATGTACGCTTCGAGGATCGGGTCGAGAACCTCGTAGGGTGGCAGTGAGTCGGTGTCCTTCTGCCCCTCGCGCAGCTCGGCGGAGGGTTCTTTGGTCAGGACGGACTCCGGGATCACCTCACGACCCTCGGTCTCGTTGATGTGGCGGCAGATGCGGTAGACGAGCGTCTTGGGAACGTCCTTGATGACCGCGAAGCCGCCGGCCGAGTCGCCGTAGAGGGTGGAGTATCCGACGCTCATCTCGCTCTTGTTGCCGGTGGAAAGAAGGATCCAGCCGAACTTGTTCGAGAGCGCCATGAGGACGTTGCCCCGGATGCGCGACTGCAGGTTCTCCTCGGTTACATCCTCGGGTAGCCCCCGGAAGGCGGCGGCGAGCATCTCCCTGTACGCGGAGAAGGCGGGCTCTATCGGGATCTCGAGCACTTCTATGCCGAGGTTCTTGGCAAGCGCGAGCGCGTCGGTGTTACTCCCTTTGGAGGTGTAGCGGCTCGGCAGCAGCACACCGGTCACGTTCTCCGGTCCCAGGGCACGGGCCGCGATGGCCGCCGAGAGCGAGGAGTCCACCCCGCCGGAGAGCCCGAGGACGGCCCGCGAGAAACCGTTCTTCTGGAAGTAATCCCTGAGGCCCAGCGTCAGCGCCTCCAAAACCTCACCTTCCTCGGGCAACAGTTCCTCGACGCGGGGCTCGATTCCCTCCTGCGGTTTTTTCTGTATGAGGCTTGGCCCCTCGACGACGACCGGCGATCCACCCGGGTTCTCCTTGCGCGGACGTGGGTCGTGGAGGCGGTGGATCAAAGCCTCCTCCGGGTGGATGTCCAGCACGAGCAGGTCCTCCTCGAACTGCCGGGCGCGGGCTAGAAGCCGCCCCTGCGGGTCTATGGCCACCGAGTGGCCGTCGAAGACGAGCTCGTCCTGACCGCCGACCAGGTTGCAGAAGAGGACGTAGCAGCCGTAATCAGAGGCCCTGACGGCGAGCATCCGCTCCCGGAAGAGCCCCTTGCGCCGCGAGTAGGGCGAGGCGGAGATGTTGATGAGGACGCTGGCCCCCGCGAGCGCCTGCTCACGAGCCGGCCCCCCCGGGTACCAGATGTCCTCGCAGACGTTCACGCCGGCCAGCGATCCGTCCACGCTGAGGACCGGGACGCCCTCGCCCTCCCGGAAGTAGCGGTTCTCGTCGAAGACCCCGTAGTTCGGCAGGTAGTGCTTGTGGTAGCGGTGGAGGACTTCTCCGCCGGAGACGAGGGCGCAGGAGTTGTAGAGGTCTCCGGCGAGATCGACGAACCCCACGGCCGCGACCACGCCCTCGGGCACCCGCCCGACGAACTCTTCGAGCCCTTCCAGGTTGGCCCGGATGAAGTCCGGGCGCAGGAGCAGATCTTCGGGGGGATACCCGGTGATCGTCAGCTCGGGGAAGGCGACGAGGTCGGCTCCATCCTCCAACGCACGTTCCAGGGCGGACGCCGCCTTCTCGACGTTGCCCCAAACGTCGCCTACCGTGGTGTTGATCTGGGCGAGAGCGACCCTCATGCCCCGTAATGATAGCGTCCCCGGCGGTCATGCGCCGCCCTTCTGGTTTAGAATCGCCTGCTGATGGGGCTCTCGCAGCACGGCTCTCCTCTGATCCCGGCCGCGCTCTCCGGCGCAGCCGGGGCGGCCCGTATGCTCCGGGAGGCGTGCGCCGCTTCGGATGGCCTGCGGCTGCGGACGACGGGAGAACTGGCCGCGGACATCCTGCGGGAGCTTCGTGCGCTGGAAGAAAACGCCCCCCCACCTTCTCCCCACCTCCTCGCAGAGGCCGCGGGAAGCTGCGCGGACCTCGCCACCCTCGCGGCCTGCGCGCTACCGCACATCGGCGAGGAACACCTCTCGCAGGTGGCGGCCGCGGTGCACCTGGCGTCCGGCTCGGCGAAAGCGCTCGGGGCTCTGGGCTGCTCCTCGCCCGAAGATTACGTGCTCCGCGACGCGCGGAGCGCCGCCTGGCGCGCGGAGCTCGCCGCCGGGCAGGCGGAAGAGGCGCTTCAGCAGGCCGTCTCTTCGCGGAAGACGGCGCCGGGGTCCGCGTAGCCGCCGAGGGCGGCCCTCACCGCGCGAACCACCCGGGCGAGGTATCCATCCTCGTTGGGGACGAACTCCTCGAGCGCGACCGTCTCCCTCCCGCTCCCATTTGGCCCCCAGAATCTCGCCCCCACCCTCTCCCCGGCCAGGAGGTGATCGATCCCGTCGAGCGGGAGGCGGTAGACGGCCGAGACCTCCTCGCGCTGCAGGCTCATCGTCCACGGGGAGAGGCCCTCCGGGAGCAGGAAGACCTCGTGCAGCTCGCGGTCCATCCCGCCCGGGATCTCCTGTTCTATCCTCCTGGTGCCGAGCCGGACGAGGTCCCGCGGAGCCACCCGCACCCCGAGCTCCTCCGAGAGCTCCCTCAGACCCGCCTCGATCACGCCCTCCCCGCTGCGGAGGTGCCCGGCGCAGGTGACGTCCAGGCATCCCGGGAAGGTATCCTTCTGCGGGGCCCGGCGCTGGACGAGGAGGAAGGAGCCCTCTTCGTCCTCGCCCGAGATCCAGCAGTGGAAGCAGCGGTGCCAGAGGCCGCGGCGGTGGGCCTCGCTCTTCCAGAGGACCTCCCCGGTCGGGTTGCCGGCGCCGTCGAGAATATTTATCTTCTCATCCACAGAGACCAAGCATACACACTCGAGAAGGAGCGGACACGATGGTCAAGGTGGCCATAGCGAGCTATCTCCCGCAGGATCAGGTACAGAGGATAGAGAAGCTCGACCCCACCATAGAGGTCCTCTACGACCCGGAGGTGGTCCCTCCCCCGCGCTGGCCTGGGGACCACGTGGGCCCCTCCGACTGGAGCCCCTCCCCCGCGCAGAAGGAGCGGCTGCTCGGGATGCTCGCCGAGGCCGAGGTCCTCTACGACTTCCCGCGCGAGAAGGGGGCTCCGATCCCGGACCTGCCGGCGCTCGCCCCGCGCCTGCGGTGGGTGCAGGGGAGCATGGCCGGCGCCGGGGAGGTGGCGAAGAGGGCCGGGCTCCTCGAGAGCGAAGTGGTGGTGACGACCGCGAGCGGGGTCTACTCCCCGTACCTGGCGGAGTTCGTGCTCCTGGCGATGCTCGCCCACGCCAAGCGCCTCTTCCGGCTCCAGAAGGACAAGGCGGCCAAAAGGTGGAACGAGGAGCCCGTGGACACGCTGGAGGGGAAGACGCTCTGCATCGTCGGCCTCGGGAACATCGGCCGGGCCATCGCCTCGCGAGCCCGGCCCTTCGGGATGCACACGACCGGTGTCAAGCGCACGGTGCGCGAGGACGACCCCGCCCGCGGATACGCCGACGAGCTCTACGCGACGGAAGATCTGCACGAGGCCCTCTCCCGGGCCGACTACGTCGCCGTGACGCTGCCCGCAACCCCGGAGACCACCCGCCTGATAGACCGGCGTGCGATCTCGGTGATGCGGCGGGGGGCGTACTTCATCAACGTCGGGCGCGGGTCGGTGGTGGACGAGGGCGCGCTCGTCGAGGCCCTGCGCGAGGGACACCTTTCGGGGGCGGCGCTCGATGTCTTCGAGACCGAGCCGCTTCCCGCCGGGAGCCCCCTGTGGGAGATGGACGAAGTCATCGTGAGCCCGCACGCCACGGACAACGTCCCCGAAGCCGACCGGCGCCAGACGGATCTCTTTTGCGAAAACCTCCGCCGCTACCTCGCGGGGGAGCCACTCGAGAACCAGCTGGACAAGAGGCTGCTCTACTAGGAGCTCTTGCGGGAGGCGCGCCGGATGTTATATTTCGTTCGAGGAGTCATGGACCCAGCCGAGACATCGAGTACCAGCGCGCCTCCCCCGGGGAGGCGCACCCGAAAAACCCACCCGCCCCGGAGGGCCCTCTGGAAGGTCTAGCTCTCCAGGGTGCGAAACTCTTCTTCGCGCTGCTCCTCATCGCCCTGAACGGTCTTTTCGTCGCCGCGGAGTTCGCCCTCGTACGTCTCAGGACGACCCAGGTCGAGGAGATGGAGCAGAAGGGCGGGTTCACCGCCCGGCTCGTCGGGGAGGCCACCGACCGTCTCGACACCTACCTCGCGGTCTGCCAGGTCGGGATCACGCTGTGCTCCGTCGGGCTCGGCGTGATCGGGGAGCCCGCCGTCTCGTACTTCCTCGAGCCGGTCCTCGTAGCGGTGGGGCTCTCTGCATCGGCGGCTCTCTACGCCGGACCTGTGATCAGCTTCCTCATAGTCACGGCGCTCGTCGTGGTGCTCGGCGAGCTGGCCCCGAAGACCGTGGCGATCCAGAAGGCTGAAGGGACCTCGCTCGTTACGGCGCTGCCGATGAAGTTCTTCTACTACGCGTTCTTGCCCCTGGTGGTGCTCTTCAACGGGGCGGCCAACGCCCTCACCCGCGCGCTCGGCATCCCGCCGGCCTCCGAAGGCGAGGAGAGCCCTTCGGAGACCGAGATCCGGGCGCTCGTCCAGCAGTCGGCGAAGCACGGGATGCTCGAGCAGGAGGAGAGCGAGATGGTCGGCGCGATCTTCGAGCTCAACGACAAGGTGGCGCGCGAGATCATGGTCCCCCGCCCCGACGTGGTGGCGCTCCCGGCGGAGATGTCCTTCCGGGAGCTGCTCTCGGTGTCGGCCCGGGGCCACTACACCCGCTATCCGGTCTACGAGGAGGAGGACCCCGACCGCGTCATCGGCGCGGTGCACGTCAAGGACGTGCTGCGGGTGGTCGACCAGACGGGCAGCGCGGATGCGGATTTCACGGCCCGCGACCTGATGCGGGAGGTTCTCGTCGTCCCGGAGAACCGGCGCATAGACGACATCCTGGAGGACTTCCAGCGTGAGGAGCTGCAGCTCGCGGTGGTCATCGACGAGTGGGGGTCCTTCGAGGGGATCGTCACCATCGAGGACATCCTGGAAGAGATAGTCGGCGAGATCCGGGACGAGTTCGACCAGGAGGAGCCGCAGGTCCTCAAGCTCCCCGACGGCTCCTTCCTCATAGACGGCAGCGTCCCGCTGGAGGTCGCCAACGAGGCGCTCGACGCGAGCTTCGAGAGCGAGGACTTCGAGACGATCGGCGGCCTGGTCTTCGGGGAGCTCGGCCGCGCCCCCGAGGTCGGCGACGAGGTGGTCTCGGACGGCTACGTCCTGCGTGTGGACGAGACCGACGGCCCGCGCGTCTCGCAGGTCCTGGCGCGCAGGAGGAGCCCGCCAGAGGGGGAATGATCCACCCTACATCGTCGCGAAAGAAACGTAGATCGCGAGCACGACGAGCGTCAGCACGATCGAGATGATGAGAAGCTCCCGCAAAGGTCCCTCACCTCCCTCCTGCACCTCAGGGATGCGCAACACCCGGCTCCTGCAGCGCGTAGAGCCGGGCGTAGAGGCCGCCGCGCTCCAGAAGTTCTTCGTGGGTCCCGCTCTCCACGATATCTCCGGAGTCTATCACCAGTATCCTGTCCACCTCCCGGGCGAGCCTGAGCTCGTGCGAGATCACGAAGGTGGTCCTCCCCTCGGTGAGGTGCCGCCAGCTCTCGGCGACCGCCCCTGCGACTTCGGCGTCGAGCCCGGCCTCGGGTTCGTCCAGGATCAAGATGGGTGAATCCCGCAGCATCGCCCGGGCGATGGAGATGCGCTGGCGCTGACCTCCGGAGAGGCTCTCCCCACGCTCGGAGACGAGGGTGTCGTAACCTTCGGGCAGCGCCCGGATGAACTCCGCGGCGCCGGCGAGCTCGGCGGCGTGCTCTATCTCCTCCTGGCTCGCGCCGGGGCGGCCGTAGGCGATGTTCTCGGCGACCGTGGCGCGGAAGAGCATCGGCTCCTGGGGCACGAAGGTCACCGCCTCGCGCAGAGAGCGCAGCGTGAAACCCTTGATGTCCTGGCCGTCGATCAGGATCCTCCCCTCCTGCGGGTCGTAGAGGCGGGCGATGAGCGAGGTCACGGTGGTCTTCCCCGCCCCGCTCACGCCGACGAGCGCGACCCGGCTGCCCGCCTCGACGTCGAAGCTCATCCCGTCGAGGACGTAGCCGGCCTGCGGGTCGTAGGCGAAGCTGACGTCCTCGAAGGTCACCCGCCCGGCGATGGGGGGTGCGGGCCTGGCTCCCGGCAGGTCCCGCACGGTCGGCTCGGCGTCGAGAAGTTCGACGATCCGCTCGGCCGAGACCAGCGACTGACCGACCTGGTTCGCCTGCCTGCTGAGAGACCACATCGGGGAGAAGAACTGCCCCAGATAAGAGACGAAGACCGTGAGCTCCCCGACCGAGATCGCCCCGGCGAGGACCTGCCGCGCCCCGAAATACACCACGAGCGCAACCCCGAGCCCCCCGACGAGCCCGAGCATGAGCCCGAAGCGGGCCTGTATCGCGGCGCTCTCGACGCTCGCCCGCAAAGACTCCTCGCTCTCGCGCCGGAAGCGGGAGACCTCCTCGCGCTCGCGGCCGAAGATCTTGACCGCCCGGATGCCGGTTATGGCCTCCTGGGCGACCGAGGCTATGGCGCCCTCCCTGGTGCGCACGGTGCGCATTCGGTTTATCAAGGCGCCCCGGTAGCGGCTGACGGCGAGGAAGAGGAAGGGCGCGCCGAGCAACGCGAGCAGCGTGAGCTTCCAGTCGAGCAGGAGCATCACGACGAGCATCCCGAAAAGGATCAGCAAAGAAGAGCCGATCTCGACGACCGAGTCCACGAGCAGGGTCCTGACCTCCCGCACGTCGCCGGTCACGCGGGTTATCGTGTCCCCGGTGCGTCTGTCGGAGTGGTAGTCGAGGCCGAGCTCGTGCACCCGGCGGTAGAGCGCGTTCCTGAGGTCGAAGACGGTCTCCTGCCCGAGCCGTTGCAGGAGGTAGGAGCGCAGCGAGGAGATCCCCCGGCTCGCCCCGCTCACGATCACGGCGAGAAAAGCAAGTGCGGCGAGCAGGATCCCGCTCCCGGCGAGGAAGCGGGGGACGTACCCCGGCAGGCTCTTCCCGCCGAGGACGTAGTCCAGGATGAGGGCGAGCGGCCAGGGCTGGGCGAGGCTCGAGCCCGTCTCGAGCAGCAGGAGGACGAGCGCGAGGAGCATCCCCCTGAGGCGCGGCCTCAGGAAGGGCACGAAGCTCACGAGCGTGCGCCTGGTCTCCTGCAGGCTGGAGACAACCTCGGAATACAGCTTCTTCACGCCAGATAAGATACCGCAAGCCGGAAGGGTAGAATCGCGGGTGTCGGCGAAAACTTACGAAGGAGGGAACGCGGGTGCCAGGAAAGGTCGTGGCGGCGGTGGAGGATCTGCTGTTCAGGAGCAAGATCTCGGCTACCGCCGACAAACTCGGCGTGGAGGTCTCCTTCCCCAGGAGCGGCGGGAAGCTGCTCGAATCCCTGCGCGAGAGCCCGCCGGACCTCCTCGTCCTCGACCTCGCCTCCTCCCGCTACGAGCCAGTCGAGCTCCTGCGCGAGGTGAAATCCGGCGAGGCCACGCGGAAGATCAGGACGATCGGCTTCGTCCCGCACGTCGAGACGGAGCTCATAAAGGCCGCCCGCGAGGCCGGCTGCGACCGGATCTTCTCCCGCGGGGCGTTCACCGAGGAGCTGCCCGCGATCCTCTCCGGAGAAGATGGCCGCTGAAGAGCGCTGGGAGAGCCTCTCTTCGCGGAGGCTCCTCGAAACCCCGTACTTCGCGCTGCGTGCCGACCGGCTGCGGCTGCCCGACGGCACCGTCAAAGACCCCTACTACGTCATCGAGCGTCCGGACGCCGCGATCGTCTTCCCGGTGACGGATGAGGGGCGCGTTCTGCTGGTGCGCCAGTACCGCCCGCCGCTCGGGCGGGAGGAGCTCGGGCTGCCGGCCGGGCTCCTCGAACCGGGCGAGGCGCCCGAGGACGCGGCCCGGCGCGAGCTGCTGGAGGAGACCGGCTACGGGGAGGGGGAGTGGGAGCTCCTCGGAAGGGTCTCCTCCTCTCCCTCTCTCAAGGACAACTGGGCCCACCTCTTCCTGGCGCGCGGCGTGGAGCGGGTGAACGAGAGCCTGGACCTCGACGAGCACGAGCGCCTCACGGTGGAGAGCGTGCCGATCGGCGGGGTGGAGCGGCTGGTGCTCTCGGGTGAGATCTTCAGCTCCAGCGGCGTCGCCGCGGCGCTCCTGGCCCTCAGACGCCTGCGGGGAGGCTCCCCGCGCTAGGCGCGGCGCCAGATCAGGGCCGCGTTCTGTCCCCCGAAGCCGAAGGAGTTGCTCATGGCCGTTTCTATCTGCTGCTCACGGGAGCGCAGGGGTACGACGTCCGGCGGGGCCTCCGGGTCTCTGTTCTCGCAGTTGATGGTGGGCGGGAGGACGCCTTCCTGCAGGGCGAGCACGGTGGCGAGGCTCTCGATGGCGCCCGCCGCACCGAGCATGTGACCGACGGCCCCTTTTATGGAGCTGACGGGGAGCGTCTCCAGATACTCTCCGAAGACTTTCCTCAGGGCTTTCGACTCGGCGAGATCCCCGGCCGGCGTCGCGGTGGCGTGGGCGTTGACGTACCCCACATCCCGGGCCGGGAGGCCCGAGGAGCGTAGCGCCCGCTCCATCGCGAGCACCGCCCCTTCCCCCGAGGGGTCCGGCGCCGTCTCGTGGTAGGCGTCGTTGGAGGTGCCGTAGCCGGCGAGCTCGGCGTAGACCCGCGCGCCGCGCGCGAGCGCCCGCTCCAGCGGCTCCAGCACGAGCACGGCCGCCCCCTCCCCCATCACCATCCCCCGGCGGTCGGCGGCGAACGGGCGCGACCAGGCCCCGGGATCTTCTGGCCCTTTGAGCGCGATCGCGCTGGAAGCCGCGAGCCCGGCGAGGATCGCCGGCGAGAACAGGCACTCGGTCCCACCCGCGATCACCGCGTCGGCCGCCCCCGCGCCGAGCCAGTAGAGCGCCTCGCCGATGGAGTTGGCCGAGGAGGCGCAGGCGGTCGAGTAGGTCATCACCGGACCCCGCAGCCCGTGGCGCATCGCCAACGCCCCCGCGGGTGCGTTGGGGATGGCCTTGGAGACCAGGCGCGGCTCCCCCCGGGCCGAGGGATCCCTGGCCAGACGCGCCGCCCCGGCCTCGAGCGAGACGACCCCGCCGAAGACCGACCCCATCGAGATCCCGACCCGGTCCCGGTCGAGACCGGAGAAGGGAACATCCCCCAGCAACCCCGCATCGGACAGGGCCTCCTCCGCCGCCACGAGCGCCATCTGGGTGACCCTGTCCGTGTTGCGGACCAGGCGCTTCGGGAGGTGATCGGTGGCGTCGAAGTCCCGGGCCTGCGCGGCGACCGGGGACCAGCGGGCGAGCACCGGATCGTCCATCTCGCCCACCCCGGAGCGTCCGGAGAGGATCGCCTCCCAGAACGTCCTGACCCCGACCCCGAAGGGCGTGACGGCCCCGAGGCCGGTGACCACGACCCTCACCCGCCCATCACTCATCTCGTGCCAGCCTTAAGATGCATGCGCTCACCACGAAGTCGATCTCTTGCGAACATCACCCGGCAAGGATACGCCGCCCGGCGGCGTCCAGTCAAAGCCGTTTACAACAGCATAGCATCCCGCCCGGGGCTCATGCCCCTCTCTTCGCGAGCCTCTCGGCGAGCACCCGGGCCCCGCAGACGACGCTGCGCTCGCCCAGCGCTCCACGCTCGACCGGCACGCCGCGAAAGGCGGGCATGATCGGCTCCGCATCCACGGCTTCCCCGACGAGGCGCATGAAAAGGTCGGACTGGGCCACCCCGCCGCCGAGGAGGACGACCTCCGGGTCGTAGGCGTAGACGAAGTTGACTATCGCCCGGCCGAGGTATCCGGCGGCCTCGGAGAGCACCGCGAGCGCCCGCCGGTCGCCGGCGGCGGCCGCGGTGGCGACGGCGAGCGCGGTGACCTCTCCCCCGCCCTGCGGGGCCCATCCGCTCTCGAGCGCCCGCCGGGCTATGGCGGTGCCGGAGGCGACGGCCTCCACGCACCCCCGACGCCCGCAGCCGCAGACGCGCTCGTCGTCGGTTATGACGGTGTGCCCGAGCTCGGCGGCGAACCCACGCGAACCGCCGAAGATCACGCCGCCCACGACGAGCCCGGTCCCGACGCCGGTGGAGACGGTTATGTAGAGCGTCGAACCGTATCCCCGGCCACCTCCGTACACGGCCTCCCCCAGCGCACCGAGGTTGGCGTCGTTCTCGAGCGTGGCGGGGCACCCCAAAATCTCCTCCATCCTTCCGGCGAACTCGAGCCCCCACCACTCCCCGGAGAGGTTGGGCGGGTTGAGGATCACACCGCCGCGCGGGTCGAGCGGACCGGGGGAGGCGGCGGCCGCCGCTTCGATCCTCTCGCCCGCGGCGAGCGCGAGCACGGCCTCCCCGACCCTGCCGGCGACGTCCCCGTCTCGCGGGGTCTCGAACGTGGTGGATTCGAGCGGCTCCTCACGACCGGAGAAGATCTCCACGCGGGTCTTCGTCCCTCCCACGTCTATGGCGGCGACGGCCATCTCTAGAGCGCCTCCAGGCCCTGCATGCGGGGGGCATAGGAATCGTGGAGCACGAGCGCGGCCGCACCGAGGGCGACGGCCTCCTCCCCCGAAGCGGAGACCTCCACGCCCACCTGGCGCCGTCCGGGGTAGAGCACCCGCCCGAGCGCCTCCTCCGCCTCCCGCCGGTAGACCTCCCCGACCCCACCGAAGGCCCTGCCGCCGAGCACGACCTTCTCCGGATCTAGCGTGTTGGCGAGCCCCACGAGCGCCCGGCCGAGCATCCTGGCGGACTCCCCGACCTCCTCGAGTGCAAGGCGATCCCCGGCGGCTGCGGCCCGCCGCACGGCCTCGTAGTCGAGTGCGGCCGGGTTTCGCCCGTGGATCTCGCGCAGCGTGCTCTCCTCCCCGGCATCGAGCCTGCGGCGCACGCGGGCGGTTATCTCCCGCGGAGAGCAGTAGCGCACGAGGCACCCCCGGTTCCCGCACCCGCAGACGGGACCTTCGGGATCGAGGGGGATGTGTCCGATCTCGCCTGCGGTCCCGCTCCTCCCGCGGTAGAGCTGCCCGTCGACGAAGATCCCGGCCGAGATCCCCCACCCGGCGTAGACGAAGAGGAAATCACGCACCCCCCGCGCCGCCCCGATCCAACGCTCCCCCACCGCCGAGGCGACCGCGTCGTTGTCGAGCACGACCGGGTACCCGCAGGCGGCCTCGATCTTCTCCCTGAGAGCAACCTCCTCCCAGCCTTCCATCCCCGGCGGGCCGTAGACGACCCCACCGCGGGGGTCGAGCGGCCCCGGGGCGGCCACCCCGACCCCGAGCACCTTCCCCGATTTCACCCCACCCTCCCGTATCACCTCACCCACCGCCCCCACAGCGAGCTTCACGACGTCCTCCGGCCCTTCCACCGCGAGCGGATGCCTCCTCCGGCCGACCACCCTCCCCGCCAGATCGACCAGCGCAACCCGCACCTCGTCCCGGTCTATCTGCACCCCGACCGCGTACCCCGCCCCGGGCCGCAGCCGGAGCAGAACCCTCGGCTTGCCCCCGCCCCTCGACCTCCCCTTCCCCACCTCCTCGATCACACCCTCCGAAAGAAGCCGCCGCACGATGTTCGAGACCGTCTGCGCCGTGAGCCCCGTGCGCTCCGCGATCTCCACCCGGCTCGCCCCGTCCCCGAGCCGGATGATCTCCAAAACCAGACGCTGGTTGTAGTCCTTGACCTTCAAAAGGTTCGTCCCCGTGCGCATAGGATCACCCCCTGAACAGACTCGAATGGCTCTATTCTAAGATCCCAATCATCTCGAAACTCGATTCTGTTAACATAACTCAAGTTGAGTTATTTAGTAAGAGGAGGACGGGTGCTGGGAAGGTGGAAGATCAGGGACTTTACGGTGGGTGACGGCTTTGCGGCCGGGGCGCACGAGGAGGAATTCCCGGAGGAGGGGTGGATCGGAGCGGAGGTTCCGGGGGACGTGCACACGGCGTTGCTTCGGGCCGGTCGGATAGAGGACCCCTTCTACGGTCACAACGAGGGGAGGTGCTCCTGGATCGAAGAGCGGGAGTGGTGGTACCGCACCGCCTTTACGGGCCCGGAGGAGCCGCTCGGGGAAGACGAGAGGCTCAGGCTCGTCTTCGGGGGCCTCGACACCTTCGCCACCGTCTGGCTCAACGGGAAGGAGCTCGGCTCGCACGAGAACATGTTCCGGGAGGCCGTCTTCGACGTGAGCGAGGAGGTCAGATTCGGCCGGGAGAACGTCCTCGCGGTACGCTTCGACCCGCCGCTCGAGAGGGTCTCTGGACGTGAGGTTCCGGAGTGGGCGGTGAACGAGGCGCGGCGGGGTCTCATGCGCAAGGCCCAGTTCGGCTACGGGTGGGACTGGGGGCCGAGGCTCCCGACGGTCGGGATCTGGCGCCCCGTCGAGCTCAGGCGCGAACGCGGGGCTGCGCTCTCGGGCGTCCACCTCTACACGCTGGAGCTCGGGTGTGACCGGGCGCTCGTCGCGGTGCGGGTCGAGGCGGAACGCTTCGCCGGTCGGGGGCAGCTCGGGGCGCGCGTCAGGCTGGCATCGCCGGCGGGCGGGGAGGTCGCTGCGGGCGTGGTGGACCTCCGGGGGGAGGAGAGGCTACAAGGCACGCTCTACCTGGAGGTCAAAGATCCCGAGCCCTGGTGGCCCAACGGGCTCGGGGAACCCGCGCTCTACGAACTACGGGTCGAGCTCGAAGCAGGCGGCGAGGTTCTGGAGAGGAGAGAACAGAAGGTCGGCATCCGCACGGTCGAGCTCGACCAGTCCCCGGACCCCGACGAACCGGGGAGCAGGTACTTCCGGTTCGTCGTAAACGGGGTGCCCGTCTTCGCGCGGGGGGCGAACTGGATCCCGGCGGACTCCTTCGTCGGCAGGATCACGCCCGGGCGCTACCGCAAGCTCGTCCTCGCGGCCAGGGAGGCCAACATGAACATGCTCCGGGTGTGGGGTGGCGGGGTCTACGAGCACGACGCCTTCTACGAGGCGTGCGACGAGTGTGGGGTGCTAGTCTGGCAGGACTTCATGTTCTCCTGCGCCGCCTACCCCGAGGACGAAGAGATGGCCGCCGAGGTCGAAGCAGAGGCCGAATATCAGGTAAAGCGGCTCAGGAACCACCCGTGCCTCGCCCTCTGGTGCGGCAACAACGAGAACCAGTGGATCCACGACCAGAAGCACTGGGACGAGCCGGGGAGCAAGGTCCCCGGCTCGCTCTACTACGACGAGATACTGCCCCGGGTGGTGCGCGAGCACGACGGCAGGACACCCTACTGGCCCGGCTCGCCGTACGGGGGCGACGACCACAACTCCATGCAGGACGGCGACCGGCACAACTGGGACGTCTGGCACGGCAGCTTCCCCCGGCGTTTCGGGGAGCGTCCCCGGCGCGAGCCCACCCCCGAGAACGTCTCGTATGAGCGCTACGCCGAGGACGAGGGGCGCTTCATAAGCGAGTTCGGGATGCACGCCGCGCCGTCCATCCAGACCCTGAAGCGGGTCATACCAGAGGAGGAGCTCTACCATCACAGCCCCTCGATGGACCACCACAACAAAGACGAACCCAAGGACAAGGGCGACAGCCTCATGCTCACCGTCACGGGCCTGCCGGAGACGCTCGAGGAGTACGTGGACTACAGCCAGATCTCCCAGGCCGAAGGGCTCAAGTTCGCCATCGAGCACTTCCGGCGGCGCAAGCCCCACTGCTCCGGCACCCTCATCTGGCAGCTCGACGACTGCTGGCCCGGTCTCTCGTGGAGCATCATCGACTACTACGGGCGGGGAAAGGCCGGCTACCACTACGCAAGGAGGGCCTACTCGCCCGTCCTCGCCTCGTTCAAAGAGACAGAGGAAGGCACGGTCGAGCTCTGGGTTACCAACGACACCACGAGACCGGTGGAAGACCGGGCCCTGGTCTCGCTGAAGACCTTCGCCGGGAAAGTCCTGCGGGAAGAGGAGCTCACGCTCCGCGTTCCGGCGAACGCCAGCAGGCCCGTCGCGCGGTGGGAAGGGGTCGAAGGTGGGAACGACCGCTACCTCTCGGTCCGGTCGGAAGGTGGCCTCTTCCCCAAAAACCGGCATTTCTTCCGCGCCATAAAAGACCTCGCGCTGCCGGAGGCCGTCCCCGGCGTAGAGGTGGTACAGGAAGAGAAAGCCCTTCTGCGGATCACGCTTGAAGCCCCAGCGTACCTCTACTTCGTGCACGTGGAGGTGCCGGACGGACGTCCCTCGGACGACTACTTCGACCTCGAAGCCGGAGAGAAGAAGGTCATAGAAGTGCGCGGTCCGGTCGGGAGACGGGACGTCCGGGTGCGGTGGAGGAGGTTCCGGGAGGAGGGCTAGAGGTCACCCGGGTGTTTGGGGTGGACGAGCTTCACCCGCCGCCTCTCCTCCTTCAGGCGGGTGGTGACGGCGTTCAACTCTATCCCGACGAGAACCGCGAGCCCCGTGAGGTAGAGCCAGACCATCAGGACCACCACCGTCCCGAGCTGCCCGTAGATACGCCCGTAGTTACCCAGGTTGGCCACGTAGAAGCTCAGGGCCCCGCTCATGACGAATATCAGGACGGTGGCGATGAGCCCTCCCGGGGTCACCCACCTGTAACGCATGTGCGCGTTCGGAGCGAGGTAGTAGACCACGTCGAGCGCGAGGGTGACGACCACGAACGCCAGCAACCAGCGCCCGATGTTCCAGTAGCGCAGAAGGGTGTGGGAGCCAGAAGCCTCCTGCGCGTAGACCAGCACCTTGAAGACCACGAGCGTCAGCACGGTCATCATGACGGTGAACCCGAGGGCTATCAGGACGGCGATCCCCCGCAGCTTCCAGAAAGGGCGGTTCTCCCGCAGGTCGTAGGCCCGGTTGGCGGCCTTGGTGATCGCGATCGCCGCCCCGGAGCCCAGCCACAGCGTACCCAGGATGCCACCGACGAGGACGCTGGTGCTGGTGTGCTGCAGGGTACGCGAGACGTAGGTCGCAAGAAGCGTCGTCGCCTCCTCCGGAAGGAACCCCGAGGTGCGGTGGATCAGACGCTCCACGGCGGTCTGGGGATCGCTCACGGCCAGCCCGACCAGCGAGACTATGAAGATCAGGAAGGGGAAGAACGAGATCAGGAAAGAATAAGCCAGCTGCCCGGCGAGCCCGAGGAGGTCGTTCTCCCGCACCTTCAAGGCGACCCGGACCAGGGCCTCCCGGCAGAAAGCACCCCTGAAGTCCGAGAGGAACTCGTTCAAGATCCTTCTCCGGAAGAAGGTTTCACCGCTTCTCCAGTTTCTTTCCCGCCGCCGGACTCCTCCACGGGGTCGGTCAGCTCGTCCAGTATGACCCCCACCAGCACCGCGGTCGGCACCGCGATGAGCGTGCCGACGACCGGGCCTACCAGCGTCCCCATCACCAGAAATGATACAAGTATCACACCCTCCGGGAGCTTTATCTGCTGGCCCATGACCCTCGGCTGGAGCAGGTTGCCCTCGATCTGGTTGAGGATGAAGAACAGGACGACCACCTCGATGGCCTTCACCGGGGAGATCGTGAGGGCGAGCAGGGCGGGCAGCAACCCGCCGAGTATCGAGCCGAAGAACGGGATGATGTCCAGGAGGCCGGCCAGGATGCCGAAGGTGAGCGCGAGGGGGACGCCCAGGATCCAGAGCCCGACCCCGCCCCCAACACCGATGAAGCTCGCGATTATCACCGTGCCCACCACCCAACCCCTCAGCCGATCTCCCACCCGGTAGATGAACGCCTCGACCTCCCGCCGGTGCTCGCGGGGCACGATCCTTAAAACCCCCGAGACGTAGGTGCGCGGGCTTATCGCGAAGTAGATCGAGAGGAACGCGGTCCCTATGACCGCCACCACCAACGAGGTCGCCGTGCTGATGAGGCTCGGGACGGAACCGACGATGTCCGAGAGCGAGCTCTGCAGGCGTTCGAGCAAACGCGAAGTGTTGAAGGAGAAGGGGAGGTTGTTCAGCAGCTTCTCTAGCGAGTTGAGGGTGCCGGGTCCCCGGCTCGAGATCAGGGTCTGCACCTCGCTCACGAGACTCGGTATTACCAGGAGCACGACGAGCGCGCCGAGCCCGGCGATGATCAGGATCAGGATGAAGACCGAGACCAGCGGCGGGGCGCCGAGATCCTCGAGGGCGTTGACGATCGTCCTGAGCACCAGCGCGACGAGCATCGCGACCACTATGACCTTCAGGACCGGCAGCACCTGGTAGGCGGCGAGCAGCACCACAACCATGATGACGGCCAGAGGCGCCCCGCGCGTGAAGCGGGAGGAAAAGATGCCGCGTCTCAACGTCTCTCCGGGCACCCCTCCTTCGTCGCCGCGCCGACCGCTCAAGAAGCCCCTCTCCCCTCCGGGCTGCGCCCTCTCCTGCGAAGACGTTCCACGAAGCGCTCCACGCTCACGCAGACCAGCTCGATCGTGGACGTGCTCATCATCTCGGGCAGCGGGTCGAGGGCGACGAGCCCGATCCCGTCGTCCTCCTTCAACAACGCCCTCAGCTGCTCCGCCCCGCTCTCCCTCGCACGCCAGCCGTTCTCCAGCCCGGCCCGCCAGAGGAACATCTGGGCCTCCTCCTCGAAGCTGAAGACCGGCAGGACTTCCTTACCGGAGGCGTACAGGGTCAACGGGCGCATGACACCCCCCTCCTCGCTCACCACGAGCCAGTAGCGGGCCGGCCTGCTCCCCGTCCCCGCGAGATTAGAGTCCCTCATCACCCCAGCCACACCTTTCCGCGCACGTCTTCCAGGTCGGGCCCGACCCGTTCCTCCATGGTGTATGCATCTTCCCGCAGCCGGATACCGGTGGACAACGCCTCGGTCATCCCGGTCGCCATACTCTTCAGCCTAAAGTACCACCGGATGCGCCGCAAGCCGCGAGATAGGAAGCGAGCGCGACGCCTACCGGGGGCGGGCAAGATCTCACACCCCCACGCCCCCCGAGGGGCCACCGAAGATCCCGTCAAAGTTCCGCCAGCTTCTCACACCGGGCTGCGGGCGAGCTCCACGAAGGAGGCCCGCTGATCCGGGGTGCCGAGGACCGCGAGCATGTCTCCGGGGCACAGCCTCTCCCCGGGCCCGGGGTTGGTGATCACATCCTCGCCGCGCACCAGCGCGACGATCGAGGCCCCGGTCCTCCCGCGCACCCCGAGCTCCCCGATCGTGCTCCCGGCCAGGGGGCTCCCCTCCGGGACCGAGACCCACTCGGTCTCTATCAGCTGCGAGGCACGCCGGAGCTGGGGGAGCATCCCGCCCCCGCCCCTCCGGGCCATCGGCGCGTAGAGCTCCCGGCGCACGGTGTCCGAGAAGCGCTGTATCTCCCCGGCGTCTATCCCGAGCTGCACCAGCGCCTGCCGGGCGAGCTCTATCCCGGCCTCGAACTCGGGCTGGACCGCCTCGTAGACCCCGAGGCGCCCCAGCTCCTCGAGCTCCTCGACGCTCGCCGACCGGGCCACGATGCGCACCCCGGGGTTGAGCGACCTGATGCGCTGCACGGCGAGGCGCGCCCCGATCACGTCGGGCACCGTCACGACGGCCAGCCGCGCATCTTCTATCCCCACCGCCTCGAGCACCTCACCGGAGGTGGCGTCCCCGTAGACGACGGGGAGCCCCTCCTCGCGGGCCGCCTCGACCTTCTGCGGGTCTATGTCCAGCACGACGAACGGCTGGTCGAGCCGCCGGAGCATGCGCGAGACGAAGGTCCCGACCCGCCCGCACCCCACGACGACCACGTGCTCCCGCAGCTCACCCTCCGGAAGCTCCACCTTCATCGCGGGCTCCGTGGCCGGGAACCGCCGCCGCCAGAGCCCGTAGAGGACGGGGGCCGTGCGCGCCGCGAGCGGGGTGAAGGCCATCGTCAAGACGGCCACCGTGAGCGAGGTCGAGTACATCTTCTCAGATAGCGCCCCGCTCGAGGCCCCGGCCTGCGCGAGCAGGAACGAGAACTCCCCGACCTGGAACATCCCGAGCCCCACCGCGAAGGGGGCTATGTTCACGTAGCCGAAGACGCGGGTCACCCCGGCGAGGATGGCTCCCTTGCCCACGAAGACCAGAAGGACCGCGGCGGCGACGAGCGGGACGTGGTGCCAGACGAAGGCGGGGTCGAGGAGCATCCCGACCGAGACGAAGAAGAGCATCGCGAACACGTCGCGCAGGGGGGCGATGTCCGCGAGCGCCTGGTGGCTGTAGTCCGAGCGGGAGAGGACTATCCCGGCGACGAACGCCCCGAAGGCGAACGAGAGCCCGACGTAGTAGGTCGCGTACCCCACCCCGAGCCCGACGGCGGCGACCGCGATCAGGAAGAGCTCCCGCGAGTTCCACCGCGCCACCCGCTCCATCAGCCAGGGGAAGACGCGGCTGCCGAAGACCGCCATCCCGGCGACGAACGCCGCCGCCTCGAGCGCCGAGAGCCCGAGCTCCGGGAGGCCCTTCTGCAGGTTCCGCAGCTCCGGCAGCAGGACGAGAAAGGGTATCGCCGCGAGATCCTGCACGACGAGCATCCCGATCATAACCCGGCTCGAGAGGGTGTTCATCACCCCCTGCTCCTGCAGCGTCTTCAGCACGACTGCGGTGCTCGAGAGCGAGATCAGAGCCCCGAACCAGACCGCCTCGAGCCACCCGAACCCGAAGAGGCTCGCCACCCCGTAGCCGAAGAGGAGCGTGAGCAGGATCTGCAGCGGCGTCCCCAAAAACGCTATGCGCTTCACGGGCCTGAGCTCGTCGATCGGGAAGTGGAGCCCGATCGCGAAGAGTAGCAGCGCTATGCCGATCTCGGCGAGCAGCTCTATCTCGTGGGCGCTACCGACCGTGAGTCCGCCGGTCTTCGGCCCGACGGCGACCCCGGCCGCGATGTAGCCCAGGATGAGGGGCAGCCCGAGCCTGCGGGCGATCAGGCCGCCGAAGAAGGCGGCGACGATGATGAGCGCTATGTCTCCCGCTATGCCCATGGCGTCGCCGCCCTTTTATACTACGGGCGGCTCCTGAACCGCCGCTACTGCGCGGTCCAGCCGCCGTCCACCAAAAGCACGCTCCCGGTCACGAAGCTCGAGGCGCGGGAGGCGAGGAAGACCGCCGGCCCGACTATCTCCCAGACCTCACCGAAGCGACCCATCGGCACCCGCCGCACCACGTCCTCGTACCACGCGGTATCCTCCATCACCTGCCGCACGAGCGGCGTGGTGAAGTACGCCGGGGCGAGCGCGTTGACCAGGATGCCGTGCGGGGCGAACTCGAGCGCGAGCACCCGCGTCAGCTGCACCACGCCCCCCTTGCTCGCCGCGTAGGCCGCCTGCCGCTGCATCACCACGAGCCCGAAGATGGAGGCCATGTTGATGATCCTGCCGCCTCCCCCGCCACGGACCATGAGCTCACCGAAGGCCTTCGAGCAGTGGAAGAGACCCCGCAGGTTCACGTCCAGGACGGCGTCGAACTCCTCCGGCTCGAGCTCCAGCACCGGCTTGCGCCGGTTGATGCCGGGGACGTTGACGGCGATATCCAACCGCCCGGCCCACCTCCCGGTCTCCCCCGCCGCAGAGCGTACCCCCTCCCAGTCGCGCACGTCCACCGCGACCGCCGTGCTCTCCCGGCCGAGCTTCGAGATCTGCTCCGCCGTCTCCTCCGCGCCCTCCAGGTTGATGTCCAGGCAGACCACGTCCGCCCCGAAGCGCGCGAACCCGAGCGCTATCGCCCGCCCGAGGCCCGATGCAGCCCCCGTGACGGCGGCCTTTTTGCCCTCGAGGCTGAAGATCTCCGCGATGTCCTCCGGAAGCCCTTCCCGTCCTACCACGCTCTCCTCCATGACACCCCCAGAAAAGATGTATAGTCACATCCGCTACGCCAAGCCTAGTCTCCTGGGGGGCGGCTGTCAAACGCGGTGCAGGGCGTCTCCCCATCTGGAGGCGGCGATGCGCCTGGCGGCGAGCGTGCAGAACTCTTCCTCGAGCTCGGTGCCGACGAAGGCGCGCCCCAGCTCTCTGGCGGCGACGGCCGTCGTCCCGGAGCCGCAGAAGGGGTCGAAGACGAGCTCCTTCTCGCGCGTGGAGGCAAGTATCGTCCGACGCACGAGGCGTAGCGGCTTCTGGGTCGGGTGGTAGCCGCAGAGCCTCTCGGCGGGCGGGGCGCTCGGGATGCGCCAGACGGAGGTGAGAGGGGAGGATGACGACCCCGGACCTTCGAAAATCTCGTGGTTGAAGGTGTAGCGCGAAGATCGACTTCGCGAGGCCCAGACCAGGAGCTCGTGCGCGTGGGTGAAGGCGGTGTGCAGCGCGTTCGGGGGCGGGTCGGGTTTCTCCCAGACTATGGTCTGTATGATCCTGAAACCCAGCCTGAGAAGCGCGAAGCCGACCGAGAAGACGTTGTGGTGGGTGCCGGTGATCCAGACGGTGCCGTCCGGCTTGAGTATGCGCCGCACCCCCCTCAGCCAGCGCAGGTCGAAGGCGTAATCCTCGCGCAAACCCCTCGGGCGATCCCATTCCCCCTTGTCCACCGGTGCGAGCCTGCCGCCCCTGACCGTGACCCCGCCTGAGGAGAGGCGGTAGGGAGGATCCGCGAAGACCATGTCCACACACCCCGGCGGCACGAGGCGCATGAACTCCACGCAGTCCGCACGGTAGACGATCGCCCCCGGCTCGCCGTAGGAACTCAGCCGGCCCAGTTCCATCGCCTAGCGGAGGAGATCCTCCTCCGGGACCCCTTCGAGCTCCGCGACCGCCGAGAGGAACCAGTCCGGGCGCGGGCGCGAGCTTCCGGCCTCCGGGTCGTAGAAGACGTGGGCCGCACTCCCCTCGGCGGCGAGCTCGCCCTCCTCGAAGCTCTTACCGACGCGCAGCTCGTACTCCATCGTGTACGAGCGGTTCCCCACCGAGGAGATGCTCGCCGCCCCGTAGAGCTCGTCGTCGAGGAAGACCGGCGAGACGTAGCGCACCCGGTTCTCCGCGACCACGTGCCGGGCTCCCGGGAGATCCCCGGTCTCGAGCTCGACCCCGAGGTTCTCCGCCAGACGCCGCCAGTAGGCGAACTGCAGCGTCTCGAAGAACTCCAGGTAGACCGCGTTGTTGACGTGCCCGTAAGGGTCGAGATCGCGATAGCGGACCTCGAGCCGCCTTATCACCGGGGTTCTCTTCAAGGTACCCTCCTTCGCCGGGGCCTACGGCGAGAGATTCTAACCGCCCGCGGCGCCCAAGCTCCACACCATCTGGTTTAATTGGGATAATGGGTTACGAAGAGTTTCTGGAGCAGGGTGAGACCCTCGCCGAGGAGGGTCTCGTGGAGGAGGCGCTCGCCCGCTTCGAGCAGGCCCTCGCCGATGAGCCGGACAATCCGGAGGCGGTGGAGGCCGTGGGACGGGCGCTGATGAACCTGGGGAGACTCGAGGAGGCCGCGGATTACTTCGAACGGGCTCTGGCGCTCGACCCCGGGTGGGCCGCCCCGCACATCGACCTCGCCTTCCTGGCGATGCGCCGCGAGGAACCGTTCAAGGTCGTCCACCACCTGGAACGCGCGATAGAGGCCGACCCCGAGCTACCGGAAGCCTACGTCGAGCTCGGCCGCTACTACGGGCTGATGGGCGAGCCCGAACTCGCCCGCGCGACCTTCGAACGCTGGACCTCGGCCAACCCGGAGGACGCCGACGTCCTCATCGAGGCCGGGCTCACCCTCTTCGACGCCGGGGAGTACGCCGACTCGCTGGGCTTCTTCGAGGCCGCCGCGGAGGTGGCCGGGGATGAGGAGCAGAGGAGCGCCGCGCTCACCTACCGGGCGAACGCCCTCGACATGCTCGGCCGCTACGAGGAGGCCGTCGCCGGCTACGAGGGTGTGATCTCGCAAAACCCCTCGTGGTGGGAGGCGCACGCCAACCTGGGCATCTGCCATGACCGCAACGGAGAGCGGGAGAAGGCCGAGGCAGCCTTCCGGCGAGGGCTCGAAGAGTGCCCCGGATCCCCGGAGCTGCGAGACGAGCTCGCGGCCCACTACCTGGCGGAGAACCGGAACCTCAAGGAGGCCCTCGCGCTCTCGGAGGAAGCGGTGGCGTTGGGACGCGACGAGGTACGCCACCTCTACACGCTCGGCGAGGTGCGGGCGGCGCTGCAGGACGACGCCGGGGCCGAGGAGGCCTACCGGGCCGTCCTCACCCTCGACCCGGAGGACCCGGAAGCGCGGGTGGAGCTCGGCCTCATCTACGAGCGGCGCGGCAGGATCTCCGAGGCCGAGGAGCAGTTCATGGAGGCGCTCAAGCGGGACCCTGACAACCCGCGCGCCCTCCACTCCTACGCCGGACTCTACTACTCGGCCGGGGACGAGGCGATGGCCGAACGGTTGCTCGAGCGCGCGCTCACCTCCGACCCCGGCTACGCCCCGGCGCTCTCCGCCCTCTCCGGGCTCAAGGCCGGGCAGGGAGACAGAGAGGGCGCGTTGAGGTTGATGCGGCGCGCGATCGAGGCCGGGGAGCGGGACAGAAGCTACTTCGAGAACGCCCCGGAGTTCGCCGCGTTGCGCGGGGATGCGGTGTTCACCGCGCTCCTCGAGCGCATGGACGAAGCCGAAGGCTCCCCGTAGGAAGCTGGCGATGTCCTTCGCCGCCGCAGCAGGAGGATTCCTGGTGGTGCTCGGTCTGATCTCGCTCGGCTTCGGACTGGGTGCCCTGCTGCGGGGCGGCAGGGGGCAGCGCGGCGGCATCGGGCCCCTCTCCGAGCGCGGGGTACACGTGGTCGCGGGCCTCAGGATGACGCTCGTAGGGGTGCTGTGCCTGGCCACCGGGGCCTACGTCCTCTACTCGCACTACGCAGGCTAGAGGAGCTTTCCCCCGCGCGAAGAGTCCTTCAAGCTCCCGAAGAACCGGTCCATCTCCATACAGCGGTCGAGCGCGATCCTGCGGCTCGTCGCGAAGCGCAGCAGGCGTGGGAGCCGGCGGCGCAGCTCCTGCGCGTGATGGAACGCGGCCAAGATGTCGGGGACGTCCTCCTCGAGGCCCACCATCGCAAAGATCCTCGCGAGCCCGATACTGCCCAGATAGTCCAGGATCACGGCGTCTTTGAGGAGCAGCGACTCCGTTGAGGAGCCGGGAGCGCGCCCCGGCGGGTGGTGCTCTATGGCGTCGGCGACCAGCAGGATACGCTCCTCCGGGAAGTTGCGGTCGCGCAGGATGCGGGTGGCCACCGAGGCGGAGCGCTCCGCGTGGTCCCGGCCCTCCCTCAGGTTGTAGGCCCGGTAGAGCCCGATGTCGTGCAGCAGGGCGGCGAGGAAGAGCGCCTCTTCGTCGTGATCGAGCTCCTCCTCGCGCGCGAGGGAGCGGGCGGTCTCGTGGACCCTCAGGCAGTGGGCGTAACCCCAGACCGGGTGGGTCCCGGCCCGGGCGACGAGCGCCTCGATCTCGGCGAATACGTCCCGCACGGAAGTCCCGGATCAGGAGGAATCGGAGGCGCCGCCGTTCTCCAGCACCGGGGCTCCCTCCTCGTCCCTGGCGAGCGCGGCCGCACCCAGCACCCCGGCCTCCGGCCCCAACGTCGCCTCATGCACCCGCACCAGCTCGCGCGAGGGGGAGCGCGCCCGCAGCCAGACCTCCCGGCGCGCGGGCTCCAGGATGAGCTCTCCCGCCTCCGAGACGCCGCCCCCTATGGCGATGACCTCCGGGTTGAAGATGTTGACAAAGGCCGCGAGCCCTATCCCGAGCCACCTCCCGGCCTCGCGCAGAACCTGTAACGCCGCCTCGTCCCCCCGACGCGCAAGCCGGAGCACGTCCTCGCCGAGAACGTCCCGCTCGACGGCGAGTCGCCCGAGCGCCGAGTGGGGCATCTCGCTCGCCACCTCCCGTGCCCGGCGACGGATCGCCGTGCCGGAGGTCAGCGTCTCCAGGCAACCCCGGTTACCGCAGCTGCAGCGCGGTCCCGTCGCCTGCACGGTCACGTGCCCGAGCTCCCCGGCGGCCCCCTGCGCCCCGCGCAAAAGCACGCCGTGCGAGATCACGCCACCGCCCACCCCGGTGCCGAGCGTCACGAACACCAGGTGCTCGCACCTCTCGCCGGAGCCGAAGCGGAACTCTCCCCAGGCCGCGGCGTTCGCGTCGTTCTCGACGGTCACCGGGAGCCCCACCCTGCCCCCGAGCTCCTCTCGCAGCGGTATACCCTCTATGACCTCCAGGTTGGGTGCCGTTATGACCCTGTTCTCCCGGGTCGAGACGAACCCCGGGACCGCCAGGCACACGCCCCCCACCTCGTAGCCGCTCCCGACCTCCCGGATGGCGGCGGCGATGCTCGAGAGCAACCTCTCCCGGAAAGCCGGCGTGGGATAGCGCACCTCGTTCAGGATCTTCCCCTCAGGTGAGACGACGCCCGCGGCGATCTTGGTACCCCCGATGTCTACACCTATGGCGTTCATCAAGCTCCCCTCGGATCTTCCCCGCAGGATCTCATACCGGGGTATTGTACGCGCCCTCCGGGCCGACCCGCTCACACGAACGTGCTCCATGCGGGGTGGGCGAGCGGTACGGCGCGTCTTGGATCCGGTGGGGGGAATACCCCGGGGTGGAGGATGGAGGCGAGCAGCTCCACCCCTTCGACTAGCCTGGGTCCGGGGCGGCTGAAATACGAGTTCGCGTCCACCGCCCACACGCGCCCCTGAGCGACGGCCGGCAGGCTCTCCCAGCCGGGCAGGCGTGTGAGAATCCGTCCCTCGCGCGCGGCCCGGCGCGCGTCGAAGCCGCAGGGCATCAGCACGAGGACCTCGGGAGAAGAGTGTAAGACCTCCTCCCAACCGATGCGACGCGAGGGCTCGCCCGGCTCCGAGACGGCCTCTTCTCCGCCGGCGATCTTCACCATCTCTGGCACCCAGTGCCCGGCGCCGAAGAGAGGATCGAGCCACTCGAGACACACCACACGAACCGGCCGGAGGGAGGAAGTCGCCTCCCCGACGCGGCGCAGCCTCTCCTGCAGTGCGGCGACCCTGCCGCGCACCTCCTCCGCCCGGCCCACCGCCTCCCCGACGGCGAGCGCATCTTCGAGCACCTCCCCGAGCGAGCGCGGGTCCATCGAGAACACGGCGGGGCGCGGGTGTAGCCCCGAGACCGCCTCCTCGACGAGCGAGGGTGAGACGGCGCACACATCGCACAGGCCCTGGGTGAGGACGAGGTCCGGCCTCAGGCGCGCGAGGAGTCCGGCGTCGAGCACGTAGACGCTCCCCTCGTCGGAGAGCCTGTTCACGGCCGCGTCTATCTCCGCGCTCGACATGCAGGAGGGGTCTACCGGGGTGGAGGTGAGCTTCGGGAGACGCCGCACCCCGGGCGGATGGTCGCACTCGTGGGTGACGCCGACGAGCTCGTCTTCGGCTCCGGCGAGGGCCACCATCTCGGTAGCGGCCGGGAGCAGCGAGACGATGCGCATCCTCTCCTCCTCAGAACCCCTTCCGATGGTCCACGTCGCGCAGGAGGTTCGCCTGCCCGATGTCCTCTATCGTGAGCATCCCGACGAGCTCCCCGGAGGAATCGACCACCGGGATGGCCCGCATCCCGCTCTCCTGCAGCAGCCTCTGCCCCTCCTGGAAGAGGTCGGCCTCGGGCGTGATGGTGGGGAAGTCGGTGCGCATCAGGTCGCGCACCATCGAGTAGCGGTCCGGGGAGTGGGCGGCGGCGAGGATCTCGTTGCGGGTTATCATGCCGACGAGGGTGCCGTCCTCGTCGACGACGGGGAAGTCTTCCTGGTAGCCGTGGATGACGGCGTCGAGCACCTGACCAAAGGTGTGGTAGGGGCTCACCGTCTCGGTGCGTCGCCTGGAACCCATCACGTCGGCGACCGAGAGCCCGCGCATCGTCTCGCGCTGGCGCACCATCTGGGCCTCACCACCGGCCCCGAAGAAGATGAAGACCGCGATCAGGGCGAGCAGGAAACGGCCGGTCATTATCCCGCCGACGAAGAACAAAAACGCGAAGAACTGTCCGATCGAGGCGGAGATCTCGGTGGCCCGCACGTTGCCGAGGCGGGTGGCGAGAAGCCCCCGAAGAACCCGGCCCCCGTCCATCGGGAACGCCGGGATCAGGTTGAAGAGCGCCAGGATCACGTTGGTGAGGGCGAGGTAGGTGAGGATCTCCCCGGTCTGGCCGACCCCGAGCACGAAGCCGGAGGCGGGCATGCCCCCGCCGAAGAGCAGCGAGAGCCCGAAGAAGATCGCCGCCAACACGACGTTCACCAGTGGGCCGGCTATCGCGATCTTCACCTCGTCGAGGGGTCTCTCCGGCATGCTCTTCATCCGGGCGAGCCCGCCGAGCGGCAGGAGGGTTATGTCCGGGATCTCGATCCCGAGCCTCTGGGCGACGAGGGAGTGACCGAACTCGTGCAAAAGCACGAAGACGAAGAGCGCGAGGATGAGCCCGACCGTGATCAGCGTCGCGGCTATGCTCCCCGAGGAGTGGTACGCGAAGTAACCGAAGACGATGAGCAGCAGGAAGAAGGTCCAGTGAACCTTTACGTCGATGCCGAAGACCCGACCTATCTTGAACGAGTTTCCCATACGAGCAGAGTTTACCCTATGACAAAGAAACAATAGTGACCGTGTCCGCCTCGGCTTGTTGCTAGAATCTCGGGCATGGAGGGTCTCTCCGGGCACACCCTGATAACCGAAGCAGGTGGACTCGAGGCCGTCGTGGACGAACTTGCACGCGCATCCGTCGTCGGCGTGGACGTGGAGACGACGGGTCTGGACCCGCGCGACGGCCGGCTGCGTCTGCTGCAGCTCGCCACCCCGCAGAAGACCTTCGTCGTGGATGCGTTCAGCGTGCGGGACCTCTCACCACTTGCGCCCATCCTAGAGGACGGACCCGAGAAGGTCCTGCACAACAGCAAGTTCGACTACGAGTTCCTCCTCGAACAACACGGCATCAGGCTCCACCCCATCTTCGACACCATGCTCGCCGCGCAGCTCCTCGACGGCGGCCAGCAGGGTTCATCCTACGCGCTGGAGGCCGTCGCCGAGCGCTACCTGGAGGAGGAGGTGGACAAGGCGGCCCGCCGGGAGGACTGGTCCGGCCAACTCTCCGAGGAGCAGCTGCGCTACGCGGCGAAGGACGCGGCCATCCTGCTCCCGCTGCGCGAGGTGCTCGCAGAGCGCCTCGCCGAAGAGAGGCTGCGCCGGATAGCCCGCATAGAGTTCGGGGCGGTCGGGGCGATAGCCGAGATGGAGCTCGCCGGCATCAGGCTGGACCTCTCCCGCTGGAGGGAGCTCGAGGAGACCATACGCCGCAGGAGGGACGAGGCGGCGGCGGAGCTGGAGTCGTTCTTCCCGCCTCCGGAGGGGATGCTCCCGCTGGAGGGGCTCGGGCCGGGCCTCAACCTGAACAGCCCTCAGCAGGTGATGGGGGCCTTCCGCTCCCTCGGCATAGAGCTCCCGGACACCCGGGTGTGGACGCTGCTCGGGGTCGACCACCCGGCCGCGCGGGCGCTTTTGCGCTACAGGGAGCTGCAGAAGAAGCTCGGCACCTACCTGGAGCCCTACCCGGGCTACGTCCACCCGAAGACCGGTCGCATCCACGCCAGCTTCCTGCAGTGCCGGGTCCCAACCGGGCGGCTCGCCTGCACCAACCCGAACATCCAGCAGATCCCGCACGAGGACGAGTTCCGCCGCTGCTTCGTGGCAGAGGAGGGCAACACCCTGGTCATCGCCGACTACTCGCAGATAGAGCTCAGGATCCTGGCGGAGGTCTCCGGGGATCCCGCGTTCCTCAGGGCCTTCAACAGCGGAGAGGACCTGCACCGCCTCACCGCGGCGACGATGTACGGCGTCCGGCCGGAGGAGGTAACGAAGGAGCAGCGCTCGGCGGCCAAGCGGATAAACTTCGGGCTGATGTACGGCCGGGGGGCGAAGAGCCTCTCGGCCCAGCTCGGCACCGACGAGGAGCACGGGCGCAGGCTCATAGACGAATACTTCGCCAGCTACCCGAAGGTGCAGGGCTACCTCCAGACGACCGCCGAGAGAGCCCTGCGGGAGCGGCAGCTGCGCACGCTCGCCGGGAGGGTCAGGAAGTTCGGTCCTCCCTCGCCGCAGGAAGACCGGGGGGCGTTGAGGAGAGAAGCGATGAACTACCCGATACAGGGAACCTCGGCGGACATCACCAAGCTCGCCCTCTGCTACGTCGGCCGCGACCTCAGGGATATGAAGGCGCGTCTGGTCAATTGCATCCACGACGAACTGGTCGTGGAATGTCCCGAAGGGGAGGCAGAGGAGGTGGCGGAGCGGATGAAGGGGGCGATGGTGCGGGCCGGGCAGAAGATCCTCACGAAGGTCCCGGTCGAGGTGGAGGTCGCCATCTCACCGGAGTGGCGCAAGGGTTAGCGCTGCTCGCAGAGCGGCAGGAGGCTCTGGTGGCAGCACCTGGCGGCCTCTTCGGCCGCCAGGTGCCAAAGCTCCGCGTTGAAAAGCTCGATCGAGAAGTAGCCCTCGTAGCCGCTCGTCTCCAAGGCCGAGATGATCTCCGGTAGATCCAACACCCCTTCCCCCGGCAGGACCCGGTCGAAGTCGCGATGCGTCAGGTCCGCCGGGATGTCCGCTTCGATAGCCTTCGCCAGCCCCCGCACCGCATACGCCACGGCACCCAGCGCCTCGGGCGAGTTCTGCTCCGCGAGTTGATGGCGCGCTGTCTGGCTTTTAAAGCCCTTTCCTCTCCTCGTCTCTGTCCCGAGCGCCGGAAAAGCGCTCGGGACAGAATCTCTGTACGCCTCAGGAGAGCCAGCGGACTATCTCGACCTTGTTCTCGGTGAAAAACCTCACCCCATCTTTGCCCGTGGCGTGCAAGTCCCCATAGAAGGATTTCTTTATCCCGTTGAACGGCATGAACGCCATCGGCGCCGCTACTCCTATGTTGACCCCAAGCATCCCCGCCTCTATGCGCTCACGCCAGCGCC
>Ga0207747_1000144_pt1 | contig 86139 bp, 96 predicted proteins | sample HigsolmetaGSP11D_FD_184839 | JGI IMG/M metagenome (GOLD analysis project Ga0207747, IMG submission 184839) | High solid enriched microbial communities from the Joint BioEnergy Institute, USA - SP1-1-D (SPAdes) | ecosystem: Engineered > Bioreactor > SSF (Solid state fermentation) > Aerobic >...
TTCGTCGTTTCGGACGATGGCGTCGTCGTCTCGGCCACCCGCTACATCGACACGACCTCCGAGGGGGTCGAGCTGCCGCTGGGGCTGGGCAGCCGGCACATGGCCGCGGCCTCGGTGACCCGGCAGACCGGGGCGGTCGCGATAGTCGTCTCGGAGAGCTCGATGGTCCGGATGTTCGACGACGGGGAGCTCATCTCGGAGATCGTCCCAGAGTTCTGGATGTGGGACGGGTACAACTCCCGCCTCGAAGGCAGGACCTTCACCCGCACGGAGGAGGACATCACCGTCATCGGGAAGTCCGACTGACCGTGATGCGAGCGGTGGCGATAGACGGTTTCGGCGGCCGGGAGCGCATGCGGCTCGTAGAGCTCCCGAAACCGGAAGTCTCCCCCGAGGGCGTGCTCGTACGCGTCCGGGCCGCCGGGGTCGGCCCCTGGGACGTCAAGGAGCGCGAGGGGCTCTTCGGGCGAAGGAGCTTCCCCCACGTCCTCGGGCTCGAGGGCGCGGGCGTGGTCGAGGCGGCCGGTCCGCAGGCCGGAGGGTTCGCCGAGGGGGATGAGGTCTACCTCGCTTCGGGCGGCTGCTACGCGGAGTACGTCACCGCCCCGGCCGGGGTCGTGGCCCACAAACCGGCCTCGCTCTCCTTCGAGGAGGCCGCGGCGGTCCCGATCGCGGGCTGCACGGCGCATCAGGCTCTCTTCGACGAGATAGGTCTCCGTCGCGGCGAGACCATCCTCATCGCCGGGGCCACGGGCGGCGTGGGCACCTTCGCCGTCCAGCTGGCTTCCGGCGTGATCGGGGCGCGGGTCATAGGGACCGCGAGCCCCCGCAACCACGACTACCTGCGCGATCTCGGCGCAGAGGCGGCCATCGACTACCACGGCGACTGGGTCTCGGCGGTGAGGGAAGCCGCTCCGGACGGTGTTGACGCCGTCTTCGACTGCGTCGGCGGCGAGACCTTCAGAAGGAGCTTCGGCGCGGTGCGCGACGGCGGGCGCGTCGTCTCGATAGTCGCCTTCGGCGAGGAGGTGAAGGAGGCGAGAGGCATCTCCTACCACGCCTTCAGCGCGACCTCCGACCGCCCCAGGCTGGAGAGGTTAGCGGAGATGATCGACGCCGGCAGGCTGCACGTCGAGGTCGCGGACGTCCTGCCGCTCGCGAGTGCGGCCGAGGCCCACGAGCGGGTGGAGTCCGGCCACACCCGCGGCAAGATCGTACTCAGGGTCGCGGATCAGTAGGCCCGGCGCAGTATCTCGAGCGCCCGGGCGGCGCGCTCCCCGAACTCCGAAGCCACCTTCTCCAGGTCTTCTTCGGGCACGCCGAAGTCCCGCAGCCTGTGCGGGAGACCGAGCTCCCGGACCAGCGCCGCCACCCTCTCCGGCGGGTCCCCGCCGAGCGCCCCGGAGAGAAGCTCCCACCTTTGTGAGGCGAAGCTCTCCCGCATGACCTCCAGGCTCGGGGAGAGCGTGATGCACGAGGTGATGCCGTGCGGTATGCCGTAGCTCGCCCCCAACCTGCGCCCGAGCACGTGTGAGATCCCCATCGGGGTGTTCAGCGGGGCGAAGTACGCGAGCCAGGATGCGACCTGAAGCTCACCCCGCACCTCCACGTCCCCGGGCTCGCGCTTCGAGCGCGGAAGAAGCCGCACCAGACGCCGCACCCCCTCCGCCCCGGTCACGTCGGTCACCGGGTGCTCCCCCCCGTAGAGGATCCCCTCCACCGCGTGGTCGAGCGCCCGGATGCCGGTCGAGAGCCAGAGCCTCTCGGGCGTGGCGAGCGTGAGCTCGGGGTCGAGTATGACCACCGGCGGCACCGCCCGTTCGTCCGCAAACCCCGCCTTGCGCCCGGCGGCCTCGTCGGTCACCCCGACGAGGTGCGCCCACTCGGCCCCCGAGAGGGTCGTCGGGACGGCGACCTGCCGCGGGTAACCGACTCTCGCAGCCACCGCCTTCGTCCCGTCTACGACGCTCCCCCCGCCGAAGGCGACTAGGAGGTCGGCCTCCCGCGCCCGCTCCGCCGCCCGCTCCACGGCGCTCCCCGGCGTGTGCTCGCCCATCCCGGCGAAGGTCCCGGCGTGACGCTCCCCCAGAAGCCCCTCCACCCTCCTCACCAGGTCCGTCTTTTCGTCGAGCGTCCGGCCGGTGACGACGAAGGCGCGGCCGTACGGCCGCGCCTCCTCCTCGAGCCTCGCGATGCTGCCCGCGCCGAAATGCACCCGGCGCGTGGGAAGGAAGGTGTGCGTCCCCGCTCTCACAACAGGGGATTCTACACCCGGCTCCCTGCCAGGGCCGCAGCCTTCTCGACCACCCGGCGTCCCTGGTAGCGGGCCGCGGCGAGCTCCTCCCCGGTCGGCCCCTCCTCGCGCCCGGTGCTGCTCGCCCCGTAGGGGTTGCCCCCCGCCTCGAAGACCTCCTGAGCGGTGTACCCGGGCGGTACGATCACGGTGCCCCAGTGCGCGAACACGTTGTAGAGCGTCGCGATGGTCGTCTCCTGCCCGCCGTGGGCGTTCTGCGCGCTCGTGAACGCGCTCGCCACCTTGTCCGCGAGCTTCCCCTCCGCCCACAGCGGACCCGTCGTGTCGAGGAACTGCTTGAGCTGCGCCGAGACGTTCCCGAACCGCGTCGGCGTCCCGAAGACGAACGCGTCCGCCCACTCCAGATCCTCCAGGCTCGCCTCCGGTACGTCCTGCGTCTCGAGCGAATGCTCGTACCAGCCCTGGTTGCTCTTTATCGCCTCCTGCGGCGCCAGCTCCCTTACCTTGCGCAGACGCACCTCGGCCCCGGCCTCCCGGGCACCCTCCTCGACAGCCCGCGCCAGCCGGTAGACGTTGCCCGTCGCACTGTAGTAGATCACCGCTACCTTGACCGCCATCCAGACTCCTTTTCAGTATGTGGACTACAGTCCGCTTATGCATGAAGGGTAACGCGGTAGACTCATGTCGTCAAGGACTGGAGGTATGCGGGGTCACGTTCAAAGCTCGGGACAGAGGAGCGGAGAGGAGATGAGGAAAGACGCGGCGCGCAATCGGGAGAGGATCCTCGATGCGGCGCGCGCTCTGTTCTCCGAGCGCGGGGTGACGGGGGTGACGATGTCCGAGATCGCCCGGGCCGCCGGGGTCGGGAAGGGGACGCTCTACCGGCGTTTCCCGAACAAGGGGCTCCTGTGCGAGGCGCTCCTCGACGAGCCCACCCGCGTCTTCCAGCGACGGACGATGAAGCTCGTCTCGGAGAGCGGGATCGGTGCGCTGGAGAAGCTGGATCGGTTTCTGGAGGAGATGGTACTCTTCACCGAGGAGAACCTGGAGCTGCTCTACGGTGGGCAGGAGCCGCTCTGCGGCTCGGACAGGGTCGAGCGGTTCTCGCACCCGGCCTACGACTGGCATCGGTGGACCGTGCTGGTGCTGTTGAGAGAAGCCGAGCGGGAGGGTTCGATCAGACGGGGACTCGACCTCGAGTATCTGGCGCACGCCCTGCTCGCCCCGCTCGCGGTGGATCTCTACTACTACCAGCGGCACGTGCTCGGGTTCAGTCCTGAGCGGATAGCCCGCGGGCTGCGCGACCTCGCCTCGGAGAAGCTCTAGAGCCACATCGGGCGGCTCCGGGCCACCTCCAGCGCCCGGACGATCGCGCGGGCCTTGTTGCGGCTCTCCTCGTACTCCAGCTTCGGCACCGAATCCGCCACCACCCCGCCGCCGGCCTGGAAGTAGACCCTGTCCCCCTTCACCAGCGCCGTGCGCAGGGTTATGCAGGTGTCGAGCCTCCCATCCACCCCGTAGTAGCCCGTCGCGCCGGCGTAGGGTCCGCGGCGGGTGGGCTCCAGTTCGTCGATGATCTCCATCGCCCTGATCTTCGGCGCCCCGGAGACCGTTCCAGCCGGGAAGGCCGACGCCAGGGCGTCCAGCGCCGTGAGGTCTTCCCGCAGGTCGCCCTCCACCGTGGAGACTATGTGCATCACGTGCGAGTAGCGCTCTATCTGCATGAAGGCCGAGACCTCGACCGATCCGACCTCGCACACCCGCCCCAGGTCGTTGCGCCCCAAATCGACCAGCATCACGTGCTCCGCCCGCTCCTTCTCGTCGGCGAGGAGCTCCTTCTCGAGGGCCACGTCCTCCTCCGGCGAAGCCCCGCGCCTCCTGGTCCCCGCCACGGGCCGGGTCATCGCCCTCCTCCCCTCCACCCGCACCAGCGGTTCGGGGGAAGCACCGACGAGCGCGAAGTCTCCCATCTTCAGGTAGGTCATGTACGGGGAAGGGTTGACCGTACGCAGACCACGGTACAGGAGCAGCGGGTCCAGCTCCCCCACACCTGCCTCGAAGCGCTGGGAGGGCACCACCTGGAAGGCGTCACCCGCCCGGATGTACTCTATCGCCCGTGCCACCGCCTCCTCGTACTCTTTCCGGTCCATGTTCGAGGTGATCTCGAGGCTGCCCTCTCCGGACGGCAGGTTTCGCGACCGGAGCGGGGCCGCCAGACGCTCCGAGACCCTCCGGATGTCGTCCGCCGCCCGGCGGTAGGCCGCGACGAAACCCTCCCCACCCACGTCCGAGAGCCCGGAGGCGTCCAGCAGCGAGACCACGAGCACCTTGTGTCTGAGGTGGTCGAAGACGACGAGGGTGTCCGTGAGCAGGAAGTAAGCCTCCGGTACACCGAGGTCGTCCGGCGGGGCGTCCGGCAGCCGTTCCAGGTAGCGTACCGCGTCGTAGGAGAAGTAGCCCACCGCACCCCCGACGAAAGCCGGCAGGTTCGGCAGCGGGGCGACGCTCTTTCTGCCCACTATGCCGGCGAGCCCCCGGAACGGGTCCCCGGCGGCCACCTCGCGCGCCCCGTCGGCGTCCACCACGGTGTAGACGCCGCCGCGGTAGGAGAGCGTGCGTTTGGGGTCGAAGCCGACGAAGGAGTAGCGCCCGAAGCGCTCGGCCGCCTCCGCGCTCTCGAGCAAGAAGAGGTTCTCCTCCCCGCCGAACTTCATCACCGCCGAGATGGGTGTCTCAAGATCCCCGATGAACTCGGCGTAGACAGGAACCACGTCGTAGCTCGCGGCGAGAGAGCGCGCCTCGTTCAGCGTGGGGGTGAGAGACCCGCTAGCCATGTCGCTCGCGCAGGACGCGCGTCACGTCCTCCACACCCACCTGCTGCTCCTCGAGCAGGACCAGCAGGTGGTAGAGGAGATCCGCCGTCTCCTCGGCCACCCTCTCACCCGCAAGCGCGGCCACCACGACCTCGACCGCCTCCTCGCCCACCTTCTGTGCGACCCGGGCCCTGCCCTGCCGGAGGAGCTCCGCCGTGTAGGACCCCTCGGGCATCTCGCGGTGGCGCTGGGCTATCGTCCCGGCGAGCTCGCGCACCATCGCCCCGAAATCGTCCTCCTCCTTCGTGCCGCCGAGCGCGAGCCCCACGCCCTCCCCGGCGAGCGCCTTGAAGAAGCAGCTCTTCTGCCCCGTGTGGCACGCCGGCCCACGCGGCTCCACCTTGTAGAGGAGCGCGTCTCCGTCGCAGTCCACCCGCACCTCGACCACCCTCTGGGTGTTGCCGCTCGTCGCCCCCTTGCGCCACAGCTCCCGCCGCGATCGGGAGTAGTAATGCGCCTCGCCGCTCTCGAGCGTGCGCTCCAGAGCTTCCCTGTTGGCGTAGGCGAGCGTGAGGACCTCGCCCGTGTTCGCGTCCTGCGCCACGACCGGGACCAGCCCGCTCTCACCGAAGTTCACGTTCCCCGCCGCGCTCAAAACGGACCGGGACCCCCTTTCTCGCCAGGTACTCCTTGACATCCCGTATGCTCCACGAGCCGAAGTGGAAGATGCTCGCCGCCAGCACCGCGCTCGCCCCCGCCTCGACGGCCGCCACCATGTGATCCGGATGCCCCGCCCCCCCGGAGGCCACGATCGGGAGGGTCGTCCTCCCGGCGACCGCGGAGATGAGATCCAGGTCGTATCCGGTCTCGGTGCCGTCGGAGTCCATGCTGTTCAAAACGAACTCCCCGGCGCCCCGCCGCTCGCCCTCGGCAAGCCACTCCAGCGCGTCCCTGCCGGTGTTCACCCGGCCCCCGTTCAGGTAGACTTCCCAACCCGCGCCACCCTCCCCGCGTTTCACGTCCACGCTCAGCACGATACACTGGCTCCCGAAACGCTCCGCGCCCCGGCTTATGAGGGCGGGGTCCCTGACGGCCGCGCTGTTCACCGAGACCTTGTCCGCCCCGGCCCGCAGCATTGCCCGCATGTCCTCCACGGTCCGAACCCCTCCGCCTATCGTGTAGGGGACGAAGACCTCCTCGGCGGCGCGACGGGCCAGCTCCGCCGCGGTCCCGCGGCGCTCGTGGGAGGCGGTGATGTCGTAGAAGACGATCTCGTCGGCCCCCTCGCGGTCGTAGAGGGCGGCGAGCTCGACCGGATCCCCCGCGTCGCGCAGGTTCTCGAAGCGGGTGCCCTTCACGACGCGTCCGGCGTCCACGTCCAGACAGGGGATTATGCGCACGCAGAGGGCCATCTCTCTCAGGCGCAGGGCATCCCGGCGGCCCTGCACTCCCGGAAGATCCACTCGCGCAGCGCCCCGCTCGCCGGGATGAGGACCGCCCCCGCATCCCCGCTGCCGAGCACGAGCGAACCGTCGCGACCCTTCCAGTGGCGGTATACCGTGTAGGCGGCGAGCGTGGCCTCGATCAGGGCGACGATCCGGTCCAGCTCGGCGTGGGAGAGCTCCTCGTTCACCTCGAGCTTCGAGAGGTCCACGTTCTCGGGCGAGTGCAGGTCCGCCGAGAGGTTCCCGGTGCGCAACCTCAGCCCCGGGGTGTTCCACAGGACGTCTATCGCGTCCTTTATCGCCTCCGCCCGGGCCTTCTTGTTGCCCTTGCGCAACCTCGGCTCCCTCATCTCCTCCAGCCGACGGGAGAGGTCGCCGTTCTGAGAAATCCCCTTGCGCTCGAGCGAGAGCACCTTGAGGGTCGCCGCCGAGTCGACCTCTACGACGACGCTCTGGTCGCGCTCGCGCCTGAACGGGTAGTCGGTGTACTCGATACCGACCTTCTCCAGCGCCGCGAGCAGCTCCTCCGAGCGGGGTCGGCCGTCGAAGATCTTGCGGCTCGCAGAGTAGGCCGGGAGCGAGAGCCGCGAGAGCAGCCGCTCCACCCGCCGGGTTCCCCGCTCGTTCGGCACCGCGAGCGGAGCGTCGACGCCGACGATGATCTCACCGTGTCCTGCATCGTAGCCCTCGACGGCGCCCGCGATCTCCTCGACGGTTCCGCAGAAGGTGTTGGCTATGATGTTGCCCCGCTCGTCGAGGACCGAGAGCGCCGAGACCTTCTTGTCCGCCTCTCCCGGCCGCCAGGCCAGGGCGCATCCCACGAACCTCAACACCTCACCCCCGCGACCACCTCTGCAACTTCTTCACACACCTCCGTGCACACCCTCTCGTCCAAGTGCTCGACCATGACCCGCACCACCGGTTCCGTCCCGCTCGGCCTGAGCAAAATACGTCCCTCGTCCCCGAGCCGGCGCCGGGCCTCCTCCACCGCCCGCCTCACCTCCTCCGAGCCGCAGACCTCCCCCGCATCAGCCCCACCGACGGGCACGTTGATCAGGGTTTGCGGGTAGACCTCCATCACCCCCGCCAGCTCGTACAGCGGCATCCCGGAACGCTCCATGACCTCGAGCAGCGCCAGCGCGGTCACGAGCCCGTCCCCGGTCTTCGAGTAACGCGAAACGATCACGTGCCCGGACTGCTCCCCGCCCACCGCAGCGCCCGTGCGCCGCATCGCCTCGGCCACGTACCTGTCCCCGACCGGTACGACCTCGCAAGGTATCCCCAGCCGCTCCATCGCCTTGAAAAACCCCAGGTTGCTCATGACGGTCACCACGACCCCCCCGCCTATCTGGCCCCGCTCGGCGAGGTCCCGGGCCAGGATGGCGATGATCCTGTCCCCATCCACCACCCCTCCGCGCTCGTCCAGCGCGAGCACCCGGTCGGCGTCCCCGTCGAAGGCGAAGGCCACGTCGTACCCGGAGGGGTCGAGATCTCCTATGTGGGTCGAACCGCAGCCGTCGTTTATGTTCGTGCCGTCCGGCTCCGCCGCGACCAGCCCGAAATCCGCCCCGAGCCTCTCGAAGGCCAGCGGAGCGGTCTCGCACGCCGCCCCGTTGGCGCAGTCGAGCAGTATCCTACGGCCTCCGGCATCCGGATCCAGCCGCGAGAGAACACCCTCGACGTACATGCCGGCGGCATCCTCCACCGTTCTCACGCCGCCGACCCCGCTGCCGACGGGCCGCTCCGGGAACTCCCCGGCCGCGAGGCGTTCGAGCTCCCGCTCCTGCTCCTCGGAGAGCTTGACCCCCTCGCCGGAGAAGAACTTTATGCCGTTGTCCGGGTAGGGGTTGTGCGAGGCGCTCACCACCCCGGCCGCGTCCATCCCGAGCTCGGGAGCGAGCGCCGCGACCGCCGGCGTCGGTAAGACACCGAGGTCGAGCACCTCCGTCCCGCCGCTCGCCAGCCCGGCCGCCAGCGCACACGAGAGCATCCCGCCCGAGAGCCGGGTGTCGCGCCCGATGCACACCCGCCTGCCGAGCGTCCGGGCGGCGGCGAGCCCGAGGCGTAGCGCGTGCTCCGGGAGCAGGGTGGAGTTCGCCTCCCCCCGCACCCCGTCCGTACCGAACCTGATCCTCGACCCAGCCAACCCGATCCACCCGGCGCCCGGTAACGGTGACAGTGGGAAATCTCCCGCGTAACTAACGCTTGGAGAACTGTGGGCGCTTGCGGGCCTTCTTGAGGCCGTACTTCTTGCGCTCGACGGCCCGCGCGTCGCGGGTGAGGAAACCCGCCTCCTTGAGGTCTCCGCGCGCCTGCTGAGACTCCTCCGCCAGCGCCCGCGCTATGCCGTGGCGCAGCGCTTCGGCCTGCCCGGTGAGCCCACCGCCCGTGACCTTCGCCACCACGTCGTAGCGCCCGGCGGCGTCGAGTATCTCCAGCGGGGAGCGCACCGTCCGCTGGTAGGTCAGGCGCGGGAAGTACTCTGTGTAGTCCCTGCCGTTGACCGTGATCTTGCCGTCCCCGGCGTACAGCCTGACCTGCGCGACGGAGGTCTTGCGCCTGCCCGTGGCTCTGTAGAGTGCCTCTGCCAAACCTCTCACCTCACCTCGTAGGGCTCGGGGCTCTGAGCTGCGTGCGGGTGCTCAGGCCCGGCGTAGATCTTCAACTTCCCGAGCTGCCTGCGGGCGAGCCTGTTCTTGGGCATCATCCCGTAGACCGCCTTGCGGATGATCTCGGTCGGCCGCTTCTGCAGCATCTCCTCGTAGGTGCGGCTCTTGAGCCCGCCCGGGTATCCCGTGTGCCAGCGGTAGAGCTTCTGCTCGGCCTTGCGCCCGCTGACCACGACCTTCTCGGCGTTCACGACGACCACGAAATCCCCCACGTCCACGTGTGGGGTGTACTGTGGTTTCCTCTTGCCCCGCAGGAGCATCGCTATCTCGGCGGCCAGACGCCCGAGGTGCTTGCCCTCGGCGTCTATGACGTACCACTTCCGCTCGACCGTTCCGGGTCGCGCCATGTAACTCTTCATGTTCCTCCGGAATCTCCGACGGTTACAACTGACCCTGACGACGCGTCAAATAGTAGCATACACCTACAATAAGGTCAGGCACGAGAAAGGCCCCGGGAAGCCGCCAAAGGCCCCCGGGGACTCCCCCATGTTGCCTCAGTCCCAGATGAGCGAGCCCGCGCTCTGGTACTCGGTGACCCGCGTCTCGAAGAAGTTCTTCTCCTTGGTGAGGTCCATCGTCTCGCTCATCCAGGGGAAGGGGTTGCGCGAGCGGTACTGCGCGGGCAGCCCGATCCTCCTGAGACGCCTATCGGCGATGTAGCCGACGTACTCGCGGAACAGGTTCGCGTTGAGACCTAGCACGCCCTCCGGCAGGCACGCCTTCGCGTAGGCTATCTCGAACTCGACGGCCTTGCGGATCATCTCCACGATCTCGCGCCGCAGCTCCGGGGTCCAGGCCTCCGGGTTCTCTTCCTTTATGGTGTTGATGAGGTCTATCCCGAAGTTGAGATGGACCGTCTCGTCGCGCAGGATGTACTGGAACTGCTCGCCGATGCCTGTCATCCGGTTCTGGCGGTGGAACGAGAGGATCATCACGAACCCGGAGTAGAAGAAGATCCCCTCCATGATCACGTAGAAGCCGACCAGGTTCTTGATGAACTCCTGGATCCCCTCGACCGTCTCGGTGGTGAAGCCCGGACGCATGATCGCCTCGGTGAGCGACATGACGAACTCGTCCTTGCCCCGGATCGAGTCGACCTCGTGGTACATGTTGAAGACCTCGCGCCCGTCGAGGCCCAGAGACTCGACGATGTAGTGGAAAGCGTGGGTGTGGACGGCCTCCTCGTAGGCCTGCCGCAGGAGGTACTGGCGCGCCTCGGGGTTGGTGATGTGCTCGAAGATGGCGAGCACGATGTTGTTGCCGACGAGCGACTCTCCGGTCGAGAAGAATCCGAGGTTGCGCATGATCACGAGCCGCTCGGCGTCGGTGAGCCCGTCAGGGGAGTGCCAGAGCGAGATGTCCTTCTGCATCGGCACCTCGGAAGGCATCCAGTTGTTCGCACACCCGTTGAGGTAGTGCTCCCAGGCCCACTCGTACTTGAGCGGCCACAGCTGGTTGACGTCCACGGCCTTGCAGTTCAAAAGCCGCTTGTCCTCGACGTTTATCCTCTTGCTGAGGTCATAGGGCTTCTCGCCCCCTCCACCACAGCACTGGGACATGAATCTCCCTCCTCTCTTCTACCTACTGGCAGGCCTCGCACTCGACGTCGTCCGGGGAGCAGGTCGCCCCCTTCACGACGGGCTCGTCCTCCTCGACCTTCACCCGGCTGGAGGCCGAGACGCTCTTCATCCAGCGCGGCTGGATGCCCCGCTTGTTGATGTCCATGCTCGCCTTCTCGACGCCCGTGGCCCCGCGGCTGCGCAGGTAGTAGGTGGTCTTGAGCCCCTTGCGCCAGGCGTTGAGGTACATCTCGGAGAGCTCCCGGCCGCTCGGGCGGGCGAGGTAGAGGTTCAGCGACTGCCCCATGTCCAGCCACTTCTGGCGACGGCTCGCGCAGTCTATGAGCCAGCCGGAGTCTATCTCGAAGGCGGTGAGGTAGAGTTTCTTGAGGTCTTCGGGGATGCGCTCTATCTCCTGCACCGAGCCGTCGAAGTACTTGAGGTCCTCGAGCATCTCCTCGTCCCAGAGCCCGCGCTTCTTGAGATCACGCACCAGGTGCTCGTTGACGATGGTGAAGTCCCCCGAGAGGTTGCTCTTGACGTAGAGGTTCGAGTAGGTGGGCTCGATGGACTGCGAGACGCCGGAGATGTTCGAGATGGTCGCGGTCGGAGCTATGGCCATCACGTTGCTGTTCCTCATCCCGTGCTCGGCGACGGCCCTTCTCACCGGCTCCCAGTCGAGCGTCTTCTGCCGGTCCATCAGGACCGGCATCCCGCGCTCCTCCTCGAGCAGGTCTATCGTGTCTATGGGCAGCAGCCCCCGGCTCCACTTAGAGCCCTCGTAGCTCTCGTAGGTGCCCCGCTCGGCGGCGAGCTCGGTGGAGGCGAGGATGGCGTGGTAGGAGATGAACTCCATCGAGTAGTCGGCGAAGCGGATGGCCTCTTCGCTCGCGTAGCTGATGCGCTGCTCGAAGAGCGCGTCCTGAAAGCCCATGATCCCCAGCCCCACCGGACGGTGCCTGAGGTTGGCCCGCCGCGCCTCGGGCGTGGGGTAGAAGTTTATGTCGATGACGTTGTCCAGCATCCTCACGGCGACCCTCACGGTCTCGGCGAGCCGCTCCTCGTCGAGGCCGTAGGCGTCGGTGTGGGCCGCCAGGTTGACCGAGGCCAGGTTGCAGACGGCGGTCTCCTCGTCGGAGGTGTTCAGCAGTATCTCGGTGCAGAGGTTGGAGCTGTGCACCACGCCGGCGTGATCCTGCGGCGAGCGGATGTTGGAGGGATCCTTGAACGTGATCCAGGGGTGCCCGGTCTCGAAGAGCATCGAGAGCATCTTCTTCCACAGGGATGCGGCCTCGACCTTCTTGTACTGCCGGAGCTTCCCCTCCTCCGCCATCCGCTCGTACTCCAGGTAGCGCTCCTCGAACGCCCGGCCGTAGAGCTCGTGCAGATCCGGAACCTCGTTCGGGGAGAAGAGGGTCCACTCCCCACCCTCGATGACCCGCTTGATGAAGAGGTCCGGCACCCAGTTGGCGGTGTTCATATCGTGGGTGCGGCGCCGCTCGTCCCCGGTGTTCTTCCTGAGCTCGAGGAAGTCCTCTATGTCGAGGTGCCAGGTCTCCAGGTAGGCGCAGGCCGCACCCTTGCGCTTGCCGCCCTGGTTGACCGCCACGGCGGTGTCGTTGACGATCTTGAGGAACGGGATGACCCCCTGGCTCTTGCCGCCCGTCCCCTTGATGAGAGAACCCGTAGCCCGGATGCGGCTCCAGTCGTTGCCGAGCCCGCCGGCCCACTTGCTGAGCTTGGCGTTGTCGGAGATGGCCTTGAAGATGCCCTCGAGATCGTCGGAGACGGTGGTGAGGTAGCAGCTGGAGAGCTGCGGGTGCGTAGTCCCTGAGTTGAAGAGGGTGGGCGTGGCGGAGACGACCCGGAAGGTGGAGAGCATCTGGTAGAACTCTATGGCCCGCTCTTCGCGCTCCTCCTCGCGCAGCGCAAGCCCCATCGCGACCCGCATCCAGAAGTACTGCGGGCACTCTATGCGCTGCTCGTCGGCCTGGATGAGGTACCGGTCGTAGATGGTCTGAAGCCCCAGGTAGGTGAAGCTGTCGTCACGGGCGGGCTCGAGCGCGGCGGAGACCTTCTCCAGGTCGAAGTCGAGCAGCTTTGGATCGAGCCTCTCGGCCTCGACACCCCGCCGCAGATACTCCGCGAAGCGGGCACGATAGACCTCCTCGAATTCCTCCGGTCGCGGCATCCCGCCCCACGCCTCCCGGTAGATGATCCCGAGCAAAAGACGAGCGGCGACCGTGCTGTATGCGGGCTCGACCTCTATGAACGAGCGCGCGGCGAGCACCATCGCCTGCTGCAGCTGTCCCGGCGTTATCCCGTCGTAGAGCGAGGCGAGCGTCTCGTCCAAAACCCGCTGCGGATCCACGTCCGGAAGATCCCGGCAGGCCTCCTCGATCCTGCGCCGGATGCGCCAGGTCTCCACCGCGCTCTCCCTGCCGTCCGCGTAGCGTACCCTGATGGAGGGACCGCCCCGGGCCTCGCCCTCCTCGCCGCGCAGCATCCGCGCCTTCTTACGCTCCTCGCGGTAGACGATGTAGCGGCGGGCCACCCGGTAGTTCCCGTCGCGCATGAGCTGCTCCTCGACGAGATCCTGTATAGCCTCGACCTCGACCGGCCCGCCGTCCCGCGGCAGGCGCGAGACCACCGCCGTCGTCGTGCGCTCGATCTCCTCGCGCAGGTCCTCGTCGAGTGCGTCGTCCCTGCCGAGCCCCCGCTCCGCGCGGAACGCTCCTTCGACGGCACGTGCTATCCTGCCCGCGTCGAAAGCAACGATCCGGCCATCCCGCTTCCTGACCTGCATCTCCCCCGTCATCAAAACGCTCCCCCTTCGTCCGTCCTTCCTCACGCAGCCTTCGGGAAAATAGGCGGCCGCAAGGAAGATGTGAGAAACCGGGACGGCCTGCCACCCCGGCACGACATCAACCCTCTCGCGCGGCCGACCCCTCCCTCGAAGGCCAGACCACCACCCGCCCCAAAAGGCGGCAGCGCCGGCAGGTCTTCGGGCTCGCGGGCCACCTACTCGCCGCGGCTTCCCACCCCCCGAAAATCAGGGACCAGTGCCTCCCTTGCGGCTTTCGTTCCCGCTCACCGCTGCGGGGCAGCTCCGGATTCTCACCGGATTCCCTCTTCACGCCAGACCTCAAGGGCCCGGCGACCGGCGCCGCTCTCATTATGCTGCCGGGCCGTTTCAGTGTCAACGTCGTTTTGGAAAAGTCCTGCAAAAGCCCTTTCTAAACTGAAAACGGGCTCAGATGTTCTTCACCCTGGCGATGGAGAGGCCATCCACCCTCTCCCGTACCACGGGGATGAGGATGGCCTCGAGGTGGGGATCACGGGCGAGGGCCAAGTTGAACTCGTGCAGGGCACGGGAGGTTTCGTCCGTGGGCTGGACCACCGTGCCGCCCCGGAAGGTGTTGTCGGCGAGGATGAGGGTACCGGGGTGGGAGAGCGTGAGGGAGAGGTCGAGGTATTCCGGGTAGCCTCTCTTGTCTGCGTCTATGAAGATGACGTCGAAGGGCTCCTCGCCGCCTGTGATCATCTGTTCGATGAGCTCGCGGGCGTCGCCGGTGCGGACCTCGACTTTTTCGGAGAGCCCGGCATACTCGATGTTGGCGCGCGCCACCTCCGCGTGGTGCGCGCTCGCCTCCAGAGAGATCATGGCACCTCCGTCGGGCAGGGCGCGGGCGAGATGGATGGCGCTGTAGCCGCCGAGGGTCCCTATCTCGAGGATGCGCCGCGCCCCGACCATCCGCGCCAGAAGCTGCAGCAGCCGTCCCTCGGCCGGGGAGACCTGTATGTCCGGGAGCCCGGCGCGACGCGAGGCGGAGATGGCGAACTCGAGGGCTTCGTCCTGCGGCGCGAAAAGGCGCTCCACATAAGCGTCCAACGCCTCCAGCACCGCTTCATCCATCATCGCTTCTCTCCCATGGATCTTCATCATACTCCACCCCGACGAGGGTGAGGCCCCTCGCCGGCGCCGTCGGGCCGGCCTCGGAGCGCTCTGCACCCTCGAGCAGGCGACCGAAATCCCTCAGGCTCCTCCTGCCGCGCGCCACCTCGAGCATCGTGCCCACCAGCGAGCGGACCATGTTGTACATGAAGGCGTCGGCCGTGATCCTGTAGGTAAGGACGTCCCCCCTCTCCTCCCAGCGGGATTCGCTGATTAGCCGCTCGAAGCGGACGTGGTAGGTCTTCGCCGGTGTGAAGGCCCTGAAGTCGTGGGTGCCGCGAACGAGCGAGGCGGCCTCCGCGAGCAAATCCCGGTCGAGGACAGCCGGCACGTGGACGGCGTAGCGGCGCTTGAGCGGCGAGCGGGTCGAGGAGTTCACTATCCTGTACTCGTAGCTGCGGCTCACGGCGTCCCGCCGGGCGTCGAACCCCTCGGAGACGCGTACGCAGCGGCGCAGGGCGACGTCCTCCGGCAGCACGGCGCTGGTCTTGTAGGCGATGAGGGATGGGGAGAGGCCGGTCTCGGCGTCGAAGGAGACGACCTGCCCCCGTGCGTGTACGCCGGCGTCGGTGCGCCCCGCGGCGGTGAGCCTCACCGGCTGGCGCAAAATGGTGGAGAGCGCCCGGGAGAGCGTCTCCTCGACCGTCCTCCGACCCGGCTGGCGGGCCCAGCCGGAGAAGTCCGTCCCGTCGTACTCGACGAGCCCGGCGAACCTCACAGCGCCACCCCCGCGAGGAAGAGCAGCGCGGCGAAGATGAGCGCCAGCGCGTCCTGCCCGCCGAAATGCAGCTCGCGGTAGCGGGTGCGGCCCGCACCGCCGCGGTAGCCCCGGCTCTCCATCGCCTCGGCGAGCTCGTCGGCCTGCCGGAACGCCCCGACCGTGAGGGGCACCAGGATAGGCACGAAGCTCCTCGCGCGCCCGAGCAGGCCGCCCTCGTCGAAGACGGCCCCTCGTGCGGCCTGGGCCTCGCGTATCCTCTCCGCCTCCTCCTGCAGCGTCGGGATGAAGCGCAGCGCTATCGTCACCATCATCGTCAGCTCGTGGACCGGGAAGCGCACCCGGCGCAGCGGCGAGAGAAGGATCTCGAGCCCGTCGGCGAGCGCGAGAGGGCTGGTGGTCGCGGTGAGAAGGCCGGCGGCCAGCACGAGCAGCACTATCCGGGAGGCGAGGAAGAAGCCCATCCGGAGCCCCCCGGCGTGAACTTCGACCGGGCCGGAGGAGAACACGATCACCCCCCGATGGTAGAAGAGGGCCTGAAAGACGAAAGTCAGGAGGACGATGTAAGACACCGGCCAGAGCGCCCCCAGAAAAGCCCGCGGCGGAACCCGGCTCGCCACGAACAGGATGCCCACCGCCGCGGCGAAGAGCGCGAGCCCCGCCAGGCTCCCGACGAGGAAGAGCCCCGCCACGACCAGCACCGTCCCGAGCAGCTTCGTGCGCGGGTCGAGCGCATGCAACGGGGAGGACGCCGGGTAGAACCTGCCGAAGCCCCTCCGTACCACGCTACCCCTCCAGAAGATCCCCGAGGACCGAGAGCGTCTCGCCGAAACGCACCGGTCGGCCGAGGTGCGGGAAGCTCTCCAGCAGGTGCAGCACGGTTCGTACGGTCGCCGGGGCGAAATCCGGATTTGCGTAGAAGACCTCCGCAGGCGTCCCGAACGCGCGCACCACCCCATCATCGAGCAGGCAGACACGATCGGACACCTCCGCCACCTCGTCGACGTCGTGCGAGATGAGAACCACCGACCTACCTTCCCCCGCGAGATCGCCGATCAACGAGATCAGAGCCTGCCTGCTCGCGGGATCGAGGCCCGCCGTCGGTTCGTCGAGCACGAGTACCTCGGGTTCCATGGCCAGAACACCGGCTATGGCCACCCTACGCTTCTCGCCGCCGGAGAGCGCGTAGATCGAACGTTCCGCGAGGTGGGAGGCGTCCAGCGCCGCGAGCGCCCGCTCCGTCCTCTCCGTCACCTCCTCTTCCGGCAGCCCGAGCTGCCTCGGGGCGAAGGCGACGTCCTCCCTCACGGTCGGGGCGAAGAGCGCCGCTTCGGGGAACTGGAAGGAGAGCCCGATCCTGCGCCGAAGCTCCCTGCGGTCCATCCGCCCGGCATCCTCCCCGTCTATGAGGACCCGTCCGCGCTCCGGCTCGAGCAGCAGGTTCATCTGCCGGGCGAGCGTGCTCTTCCCCGAGCCCGTGGGGCCTATAATCCCGAGCACCTCCCCCTCCGCGACGGCGAGCGAGATCCCCTTAAGGACCGCACGTCCTCCCGGATAGGAGTACCAGATATCCTCCAGCTCGAGCCTCATCGGGTCTGCACCCCCAGCCGCTTCAATACGGCCCGCGCGAGCTCCTCCGGACCGGTGCAGACCCCGAGGCCGAGCCCGGCGGCGAGCCTCGCGGCGACCGGCAGAACCAGGCCCGCCTCCTCGAGGAGCCGGCCGTCGGCGAGCAGCCCCGAGGGAGGCAGGTCGGCGAGCAGCCGACCTCTGCGCAGTAGCAGCACGCGGTCGGCTGCCAGAAGATCGGAGAGATCGTGCGAGACATGAACTATGGTGCGCCTGCTTTTCAGCGCCCGGATCACCTCCAGGACCTCCCTCCTGCCGGCCGGGTCCAGCATCGAGGTCGGCTCGTCGAGCGCGAGCACCTCCGTCTCCATCGCCAGCGCCCCCGCGAGCGCGACGCGCTGCTTCTCGCCCCCGGAGAGCGTGTGCGGCTCGCGGCGCTCGTAGCCCGCAAGGCCGACGGAAGAGAGCGCTGCGACGACCCGCCGGCGCATCTCCTCCCGCTCCACGCCCAGGTTCTCGAGCCCGAAGGCCACGTCGTCCTCGACGGAGGGCGCGATGATGTTGCTCTCCGGGTTCTGGAAGACCACCGAGACCCTGCGACGCACCTCGTGCGGTTCGGCGGCGGGGTCGAAGCCCGCCACCCTCACCTCGCCCTCACACGCCACGAGCAGCCTGTTCAGGAGTTTGACGAGCGTGGATTTTCCGCCCCCGTTCGGACCGGCCACCCCGACGTACTCGCCCTCGTATACCGAAAAGTCGAGCCCCGAGACGGCCGCGCGCGAAGACCCGGGGTAGCGGCACGACACTCCGGAGAAAGAGACGACCGGGGGCCCGCCGCGGCGGGCCCCACCGGGAAGACTCTCTGCAGAGAACCCCTCCGGCGTCTATCCCTCCGTGGGTCGGTAGTTCACCAGCTCCAGGTAGACCTGCTCGGCGCCGTCGCCCGGACGCGGACCCAGCTTGAGGATGCGGGTGTAGCCCGAGCTGCGATCGTCGAGCTCCGGGGCCACATCCTCGAAGAGCTTGCGCACGACCCTCTTGTCCTTCAGGACGCGCACCGCCTGCCTGCGGGCGTGCAGGTCGTCGCGCTTGGCCGTGGTGATCAGACGATCCACCACCCCACGCAGCTCCTTCGCCCTCGGCTCGGTCGTCCTGATCCTGCCGTGGGTTATGAGCTGCCCGGCCATCGTGCCGAGCATCGCCCGGCGGTGGGCGGCGTCGCGCCCCAGCTTGCGTCCCCTCTTAGCGTGTCTCATAGTTCTCGCTCTCCAGCTGATAACCGTACTCCGCGAGCTTGGACCGGATCTCCTCGACGCTCTTCATCCCGAGGTTGCGGATGTTCATCAGCTCCTCCTCGGTCATCGTCGCCAGCTGACCGATGGTGTCCACGCCCTCACGCTTGAGGCAGTTGTAGGAGCGCACGGTGAGCTCCAGCTCCTCTATCGGGCGCTCGTCCGTTATCACCTGCCGGCCGCCGCTCCAGCGGTTCTCCGGGGCGCGCGAGCCCTCGTAGCCGTCGGTGAAAAGACCGAGCATGTCGATGAGCTGGCGCGCCGCGCTCTGCAGGGCATCGCGCGGGGAGATCCTGCCGTCGGTCTCCACCTCCATCCTCAGCGAATCCAGGTCGGTGCGTGCCCCGGCGCGCGTCTCGCTCACCGAGTAGCTGACCTTCTGCACCGGCGAGAACAGAGAGTCGACCGCGATCACCCCGATCGGGTCCGCGTCGCTCTTGTTCTGCTCGGCCCGCACGTAGCCGACCCCGCGCTCCACCGTCAGGCGCATCTCCAGCCTGCCGCCTTCGGAGACGGTGGCGATGTGCGTCTCGGGGTCCACCACCTCGACATCCGCCTTGAGCTCGATGTCCCCGGCGGTGACTTCGGCGGGACCGCTCTTGTTGACCTCCAGCTCCACCGGCTCGTCACGCTCGAGCTTGAACTTGAGCTCCTTGATGTTGAGGATGAGGTCGACCACATCCTCCCTGACCCCGGGGATCGTCGAGAACTCGTGCGAGACGCCCTCGATGCGCACCTTGGTCACCGCGGCCCCCGGCAGACCGCTGAGCATCACCCGCCGCAGCGAGTTGCCCAGAGTATGCCCGAGCCCCCGGGGCAGCGGTTCGGCGACGAAGATCGCCCGCCGCTCTTCCTCCTCTTCCACCCTGAAACGGGGCGGTGCTACGTCCAACATCGTCAAATCACCATCACCTGCCAGAAAAAGTCTCTTCCGGTACCGTTACCGGCTGTAGTACTCGACGATCAGCTGCTCCTCCACCGGTGCATCGATCTCGTCCCGATTCGGCTCGTGGAGCACCCGGCCGGTGAAATTGTCGTGGTCGGCCTCGAGCCACGCCGGCACCGCCACCACCTGCTCCACGGCGTTCTGGATCGGCTCGATCCTGCGGCTCTTGTCGCGCACCGTGATCACGTCGCCCGGCTTGAGAACCGCCGAGGGTATGTTGTGCTTGCGGCCGTTGAGCAGGAAGTGCCCGTGCACCACGAGTTGCCGCGCCTGAGGCCTGCTGGTGGCGAAGCCCATCCTGTAGACCACGTTGTCCATCCTCAGCTCCATCAGGCGCAGCAGGTTCTCACCCGTGACGCCCTGAGCACGGCTCGCCTTCTCGTAAGCCCGCCTGAACTGCTTCTCCGAGACGCCGTAGTACCAGCGGGCCTTCTGCTTCTCCATCAGCCGGATGCCGTACTCCGTCTGCCGCTGGCGGCCCCGACCGTGCTCCCCCGGCGGGTAGGGCTTCCTCTCCAGCGGGTTCTTCTGCATCGAGGAGATCATCACGCCGGCCCGGCGGTCGCGCCTGCCTCTCGGTCCCGTATAACGCGCCACTGCTTCTCAGTACCCTCCTGCTCGCTCTAGCCTCTGCGCCTCTTGGGCGGCCGGCAGCCGTTGTGCGGCTGCCCGGTGACATCCTTTATCGAGAGAACCTCGATCCCGAGAGCCTGGAACGTCCTGGTAGCCATGTCCCGGCCCGCTCCGTGGCCCTTGACCTGGATGTCCACCCGGCGCACACCCTGCTCCATCGCTTTGTTCGCCGCGCTCTCGGCGGTCATCTGCGCGGCGTAGGGGGTGCTCTTGCGGCTACCCTTGAAGCCCAGAGAGCCCGCCGACTCCCAGGCGATGACGTTGCCCTCCGGGTCGGTGACGCTGATGATCGTGTTGTTGAAAGAGCTCTTTATGTGCACCACGGCGGTGGATATGTTCCGGCGGACCTTGCGGCGCGAACGTCCCCCGCGCGTGCGCTGGCGCTGCCTGCCCATCTACTTCTTCCTCCCGCCTATCGCCGGCCTCGGTCCCTTGCGCGAACGCGCGTTGGTCCGGGTGCGCTGCCCGCGCACCGGCAACCCCCTGCGGTGCCTGATGCCGCGGTAGCAGCCGATGTCTATCAGACGCCTTATGTTCTGGTTCACCTCGCGCCTGAGATCACCCTCGACCCGCAGGTTCTGGTCTATGTAGCTGCGGATCGCGCTGATCTCGCCCTCGGCCAGATCGCGCACCTTGGTGTCGGGATCGACCCCGGTCTCGGCGCAGATCTTCTTCGCCGTCGAGCGGCCGATGCCGTAGATGTAGGTCAGGCCGATCTCGACCCTCTTCTCCCTCGGCAGGTCTACCCCGGCTATCCGCGCCATGCTAGCCCTGCCTCTGCTTGTGTCGCGGGTTGGAACAGATCACGCGCACCACCCCGCGGCGTCTTATTACCTTGCACCGCTCGCATATCGGTTTCACACTCGCTCTTACCTTCATCGTCCTCCAGGCTCCTTGCCATCAGCTCCTGAATCTGTAGGTTATCCGTCCCCGGTTAAGGTCGTACGGGCTGAGCTCCACCTTGACCCTGTCCCCGGGCAGTATCCGGATGTAGTTCATCCGCATCTTGCCGGAGATGTGGGCCAGAACTTCGTGCCCGTTGTCGAGCTCCACCCTGAACTGGGTGTTTGGCAACGCCTCCGTTACCGTACCCTCAACCTCTATGACGCCTTCCTTAGCCAAGGACCTCCTTCGCTTTCCGTGCTCTCGGGGTCGTTACGAGGTGACAGAAACCAATCGGATATGTTACCACGTAAAGCCCCATCGTTACACCCGACACCGCTACGCGCTCTTCCTGCGGCTATCGACTCCCTCTTCGAGGGTGAGGATCCAGGGTCCATCGTCGGTGACGGCGATGGTGTGCTCGTAGTGGGCGGCGAGCGACCCGTCGGCGGTGTAGATGGACCACCCGTCGCGCTCGTCGATCTTTATCTCGTAGCTGCCCAGGGTGATCATGGGCTCTATGGCGAAGGTCATCCCCGGCAGAAGCCGCGGGCCGCTCCCCCTCTTGCCGTAGTTGGGGATCTGCGGGTCTTCGTGCATCTCGCGCCCGACGCCGTGCGAGACGAGGTCCCGCACCACCCCGTAGCCGCGCCCCTCCGCGAGCTCCTGTATCGCGTGCCCGATGTCCCCCAGATGGTTGCCGGGCCTGACCTCCCGGGTGGCCGCCTCGAGGCACTCCTGCGTGACGTCGAGCAGCCCCTGTGCCTCGGGGGAGATCTCACCGACGGCCACCGTGGTCGCGCTGTCGGTGACGAAACCCTCGTAGCGGACCCCGACGTCGAGCGAGATTATGTCCCCCTCCTTCAACCTGTAGCGTCCGGGGATGCCGTGCACGATCATGTCGTTCGGCGAGGTGCAGATCGAAGCCGGAAACCCCTGGTACCCCTTGAACTCGGGGGTGCCGCCACGCGAGCGGATGAACTCCTCGGCGAGGCCGTCGAGCTCCTTCGTCGTCACCCCGGGCCGCGCGTGCTCGCGCAGCATCCTGATGCACGCGGCGGTTATGACGCCACCCTCACGCATCGCTTCCAGCTCCGCTCTGCTCTTGCGTACGATCATCCGTTCTCCCGGATCGCCTTCATCACCTGCTCGGTCACCTCCGGTATGCTCCGCGTGGCGTCCACCTCCGCGAGGAGCCCCTGCTGAGCGTAGTACCGCTTCAAGGGCTCGGTCTGCTCGTGGTAGAGCTCGAGCCTGCGGCGGATGGCCTCCTCCGTGTCGTCGTCGCGCTGCACGAAGGGCCCCGGGTCCTCGTCGCTGTCCTGGGGCGGCGGGTCGTACTCGACGTGGTACATCCTCCCCGTGGCCTGGCTCTGCCGCCTCCCCGAGAGGCGATCGACCAGCACCCCGTCGGGGGCTTCGAGCGCGATCACCCGGTCTATGCCAACGCCGAGCTCGGCGAGCACCTCCTCCAGAGCCCGGGCCTGCGCCTCGGTGCGCGGGAATCCGTCCAGCACCCAGCCCTCCGGCGCCCCGAGATGAGGTTTGGCCATCTCCACTATGATCTCGTCCGGCACCAGCTCTCCGCGGTCGTTGTACTCCTTGACCTTCCGGCCCAGCTCCGTCCCCGCCTTTATCTCGGCGCGGACCATGTCCCCCGTCGAGATCACGCGCGCCCCGGTCTTCTCCGAGATCCTTCTGGCCTGGGTGCCCTTCCCGGCCCCTTGAGGCCCGATCAGGATCACCCTCATCGCTTCCTCAGGAAGCTCTCGTAGTTACGCATCATGAGCTGCCCCTCGAGTTGCCTGACCGTGTCCAGAGAGACGCCCACCACGATCAGGATGGAGGTGCCCCCGATGTAGATCGTGTTGGGCAGGTTGAGCGCCCCCGTTATGATGTACGGCAGCACGGCTATCGCCGCCAGGAAGATCGCCCCGAAGAGCGTGATGCGCGTCAGGACGTTGTTCAGGTAGCGGGCCGTGGGCTCCCCCGGCCGTATCCCGGGGATGTATCCACCGGTCTTCTTCAGGTTGTCCGCGTGCTCTACCGGGTTGAACTGCACCGCCGTGTAGAAATAGGTGAACAGTACGACCAGGACGGCGTACAGCGCCAGATAGGGGCCGCTGCCCGGAGCGAAGAACTGAGCCAGACGACCGAGCGTGGTGTTCGGGTTGCCCCCGGCGAACTGTGCGATCGTTATCGGCACCAGCAAGAGCGAGGAGGCGAAGAGGATCGGGATGACCCCGGCCATGTTCACCTTCAGAGGCAGGTAGGTCGTGCCACCCTGGCTGATCCTCCGCCCCACCTGACGCTTGGCGTAGGTTATGGGGATCCGACGCTGACCCTCGTTGACGAAGACGATCGCCGCCACGATCAGAACCGCTATCACCGCCAGCACCACCCAGGTGATAGCGCTCGCGTTCTCCCGCAGCGCCTGAAACCCGAGCGGCGCCCGCGAGAGGATCGCCACCGTGATGATGAGCGAGATCCCGTTGCCCAGCCCATGCTGGGTTATCAGCTCGCCCATCCACATGATGAGCATCACCCCGGTGGTCATGCTCACGATGATCAAAAGCTTGTGCAGCGCGTCTGGCGCGAAGGAGGAGCCGAACTGGCTCGGCAGGAACAGAAGCGCGAACGCGGCCGACTGGATGAGAGCAAGCGCCAGCGTGAAATAACGGGTGTACTGGGTTATCTTCTGCTGGCCGACCTCTCCCTCCTTAGCGAGCGCCTGCAGGCGCGGGACGGCGACCGTGAGAAGCTGCATCACGATCGCCGCCGTGATGTAGGGCATGATCCCGAGGGCGAAGATGGAGAGCGTGTTGAATGCACCCCCGGTGAATATGCCGAACAGGTTGGTTATCGCGTTGCCACCCCCTCCGAGCCCACCGGAGGCGATGACCTGAGGGTTGACACCGGGCGCGGGTATGTACGACCCGAGCCGGTACAGCGCCAGCATCAACCCGGTGAAAAGGAGCTTCCGGCGAAGCTCGGGGATGCGCCAGGCGTTCGCTAAGGCTTCGAGCATCTCCTATCTCTCCAGTGTTTCGGCTCTCCCGCCGGCCGCCTCTATCTTCTCCCTCGCGGATCCGGAGAAGGCGTGGGCCCGTACGGTCACCGCCCTCTCGATCTCCCCTTCGCCGAGGATCTTGACCGGCATGTCCTTCTTGGCCACCAGCCCGGCGGCCCTGAGATCCTCCACGCCTATGGTATCACCGGAGAAACGCTCCAGTTGCCCCACGTTCACCACCGCGTACACCGTGGGGTGCGCCGGGGTGTGCCTCCCGCGCGCCATCCCCCTCAGGCGCGGCAGCCGGCGCTGCAAGGGCATCTGACCGCCCTCGTAGCCGGCCGGGATGGCAGCCCCCGAACGGGCGCCCGCCCCCTTGTGCCCCCTGCCGGAGGTCTTCCCGTAGCCGCTCCCCTCGCCGCGGCCGACCCTCTTGCGCGCACGCTTGGAGCCGGGGGCCGGGGAGAGTTCGTTGAGCTTCACTTAGCCGTCCACCTCCTCGACGCGGACCAGATGAGAGACCTTGCGGATCATGCCGCGGATCTGGGGCGTATCCCGGTGCACCCGGGAATCGTGCAGGTGCTTCAGACCGAGCGCCCTTAGCGTCCGCTTGTGCCGCTCGATGGCCCCTATCGAGCTCTTCGTCTGGGTTACCTTCAGAGGGCTCATAACCTTATCTTCACCCCCCGTATCTCTTCTATGGCGGCCTTGGTGCGCAGCGACCGCAACCCCTGCTCGGTGGCCCGGGCCAGGTTCACGGCCGTCGTGGAGCCGAGCGACTTGGTGAGCACATCCTTTATGCCGGCGAGCTCGAGTACCGCCCGCACGGGACCGCCCGCGATGACCCCGGTACCCTCCGACGCCGGCTTCAGAAGCACCGCCGAGCTCTCGAACTCGCCTATCACCTCATGCGGTATCGTCGTGTTGCGCATCGGCACGTCGAACATGTCGCGCTTGGCCCTCTCCTGACCCTTGGCTATAGCCTCCGGGACCGTGTTGGCCTTGCCGAGTCCGACGCCCACGCGCCCGTTACCGTCGCCGACCACGACGAGCGCGCTGAAGTTGAAGCGCCGCCCGCCCTTGACGACCTTGGCGACCCGCCGGATCTCGACGAGCCTGTCCTGCAGCTCCGAGCCACCCTCACGCTGCCGCTCGCGGGGCGTGGGACGGCCGTCGCTGCGCTCCCTGGTGGTGCGACCACCGCCACGAGCGCCGCCGCGGCCGTCCATACCGCCGCCGCGGCTGGTGCCGGAAGGGCCCTGCCCCCGGCTCCTCTCTCCTCTCGGTCGTCCCAAGGTCACAACCTCCTCGTCATCAGAACTTCAGTCCGCCGGAGCGGGCACCCTCCGCGAGCGCCGCCACCCGGCCGTGGTACTTGTTCCCTCCGCGGTCGAAGACGACCCTCTCTATGCCGGCCTCCACCGCGCGCTTGGCCACCAGCTCCCCGACCTTGCGCGAAGCCTCCACGCGGCTCTCGGCCTCGCCGACCTCCCGCGAGTCCGCCGCGACCAGGGTATGCCCCGCGTCGTCGTCGATGAGCTGGGCGTAGATGTGCACGTTGGATCGGTACACCGAGAGCCTCGGCCTCTGGGCCGTCCCGTAGATCTTGCGCCGCACGCGGGCCCGGCGCCTGTTCCTGTGCAGCTGCTTGGCCTTGACCGTCCTCAACTCTTCAAACCTCCCGGCTCTAGCCCGCCTTGCCGACCTTGCGCCGTATCTGCTCGTCGGCGTAGCGGATACCCTTGCCCTTGTACGGCTCCGGAGGCCGCACGGCCCTTATCTCCGCCGCGGTCTGCCCGACCCGCTGCTTGTCGATCCCGCGCACCACGATGGTCGTCTGGTTGGGCACCTCCAGCTCTATTCCCTCCCGGGGTTCGATCACCACCGGGTGGGAGTAGCCCACCTGGAGTGTGAGGTTCCGGCCCTGCAGCTGGGCCCGGTAACCTACGCCCGAGATCTGCAGCGTCTTCGAGAACCCCTCGGTGACCCCCGTGACCGCGTTCTGCACCAGCGTGCGGGTCAGACCGTGCATAGCCTTGTGCTCCGGGGACTCCGAAGCCCGCTCGAAGACGAGCCGTCCGTCCTCCTGGCGCACCGTGACTCCCCGGCCCACCGGCACCGCGAGCTCACCCTTCGGCCCGGTGACCCTGACGCTGCGCCGGTCCACCTCGACCTTCACGCCGTCAGGGATCTTCACCGGCGCCCTGCCTATCCTAGACACCTCGCGAAACCTCCTAGTAGACGAAGCAGAGGACCTCGCCGCCCACGCCCATCCTGCGGGCCTCGTGATCGGTGAGGATGCCCCTGGAGGTGGACAGGATCGCAACGCCCAGACCGTCCAACACCCGCGGGATCTCGGCCCGCTTGCGGTAGATGCGGCGCCCGGGGCGGCTCATACGCCGCAGCCCGGTTATCGCGGATCTGCCGTCCGGACCGTACTTGAGCTCGATCACGAGCCGCGCCTGGGCCCCGGCGCCCTTCTCGGAGTAATCCTTTATGTAGCCTTCCTCCTTGAGGATGCGGGCCAGCTCGCGCTTGAGCCTGGAGTACGGTATCTCCACCGTCTCGTGCCGGGCCATCCCGGCGTTGCGTATGCGGGTGAGGAAATCTGCTATCGGATCGTTGACGGACATCTCTATAAGCCCTACCAACTCGCCTTCTTTACCCCGGGGATCTTCCCCTCGTGCGCCAGCTGCCTCAGGCAGATCCTGCAGAGCCCGAACTTCCTGTAGTAGGCGCGGGACCTGCCGCACCGCTGGCATCTGTTGTACTCCCTGGTGGAGTACTTCTGCGGCTTCCTCTGCTTCACCAGAAGCGCTTTCCTGGTCATCTCTCCAAAAACCTCTCTTCTCCCTTAGCTCCTGAACGGCATGCCGAGGAGCCTGAGAAGCTCCCGGGCCTCCTCATCGCTGTCGGTCGTGGTGACGATCACCACATCCATCCCGCGCGTGCGGTCTATCTCGTCGTAGGGGATCTCCGGGAAGATGAGCTGCTCTCTGAGCCCCAGCGCGTAGTTCCCTCTCCCGTCGAAGGAGTCGGGGTTCACCCCCCGGAAATCCCTCACCCGGGGCAGCGCGACCGAGATCAGGCGGTCCAGGAACTCCCACATCCGCTGCCGCCGGAGCGTCACGCGCACCCCCACGGGCATGCCCTCCCGGATCTTGAAACCCGCGATGCTCTTCTTGGCCCGCCGCACCTGGGGCTTCTGCCCCGTGATGCGCGCCAGATCGTTCATCGCCCCGTCCAGCGCCCGGGAGTCCTGCGCGGCCTCCCCGACGCCCATGTTGATCACGATCTTCTCCAGGTTCGGCGTGCGCATCACGTTCTCTATGCCGAACCTGTCGCGCAGCGCCGGGGCTACCTCGCTCACGTAGTAGTCCTTCAGCCTAGCCATCTATATCCCTCCCGGACCGCCTGGCGACCCGGACCTTCTCCCCGCTCTCGGTGAAACGGTAGCCGACCCTGGTCGGCTCCCCGGAGGCCGGGTCGACGAGCATCACGTTCGAGACGTGTATCGGGGCCTCGAACGTGTAGAGCCCCTCCTGGTTGTTCTGGCTCGGGCGCGCGTGGCGGGTGCGGACGTTGACCCCGCTCACCACCACCCGGTTCTCGCGGGGCAGGACGCGCTCGACCTCACCCCGCTTGCCCTTCTCCTTGCCGGAGATCACCACCACGGTGTCCCCGCGTCTTATCTTCTGCCCCATCGCTACAACACCTCCGGTGCGAGCGAGATTATCCTGGTGTAACCCTTGTCCCTGAGCTCCCGGGCGACGGGCCCGAAGATGCGGGTACCGCGCGGGGCGCCGTCGTTGTTTATGATCACGCCGGCGTTCTCCCCGAAACGGATGTAGGAGCCGTCGCTGCGCCGGGTCTCCTTCGTGGTCCTGACCACCACGGCCCGGACCACGTCCCCCTTGCGCACCGCCCCGCCGGGCGCGGCCTCCTTCACCGAGGCCACTATGACGTCGCCTATCCCCGCGCTGCGCCGCTTGCTGCCGCCGAGGACCCTGATGCACAAGAGGCTTCTCGCCCCGGTGTTGTCCGCAACACGCAGCCTGGTCTCGTTCTGGATCATCCTGCTACTCCGCCCTCGAGATAATCCGCGCCACCCGCCAGCGCTTGCGCCGGCTGAGCGGCCTGGTCTCTATGATCCTGACCGTATCCCCGACGCGCGCCTCGTTGTTCTCGTCGTGCGCGAGAAACTTCTTGGAGCGCCTGATGCGCTTCTTGTAGCGAGGGTGCTCCACCAGCGTCTCGACGGAGACGGTGACGGTCTTGTCCTGCGCGTCGGAGACGACCATGCCGACCCTCTCCTTGCGCCGTCCCCTCCCGGAGTCGGCCTTCTGTACCTGGCCCTGGTCCCGGTCGAGCCTCGGGCCACCCGAGGTGGGGGACGGCTCCTCCACGAGCTCCTGGTTTTCCGGTTCCTCTGTCATCTTCGGCTCACTTCTCCTGCTTCTTCTCGTTCAGCACGGTCAGAAGGCGCGCGATGTTCTTGCGGACCTCCTTGAGCTGTCCCGTGTTCTTGAGCTGCCCCGTAGCATGCTGGAAGCGGAGGTTGAAGAGCTCCCGGCGGGCCTCTGCGACCCGCTGCTCGAGCTCCTCGACGTCCAGCTCCCGTATCTCGGCCGTCTTCATCCTCTGATCAACCTCCCCGGACGACGAAACGGCTCTTTATCGGAAGCTTCTGCGCGGCGAGCATCATGGCCTCCCGCGCGAGCTCCTCGCTCACGCCGCTCATCTCGAACATGACCCGCCCGGGCTTCACGACCGCGACGTACTCTTCCGGACTGCCCTTGCCACTGCCCATCCGGGTCTCGGCTGGCTTCTTGGTGATGGGCTTGTGCGGGAAGATGTTGATCCAGACCTTCCCGCCACGCCTTATCTTGCGGGTCATCGCGATACGCGCGGCCTCTATCTGCCGGTTGGTCACCCAGGCGGGCTCGAGGGCCTGCAGCCCGTACTCGCCGAACTGCACCTCGGTCTGCCCCTTGGATTTGCCCCGCATCCTGCCCCGCTGGGGCTTGCGGTACTTGAGCTTCTTGGGTACGAGCATCGCCTACCCCTCGCCTCCATCCTCGTGGATACCGTGGTTGATCCAGACCTTGACCCCGATCTGACCCATCTTGGTCCGGGCCTCCTTGAACCCGTAGTCGATGTCGGCGTCGAGCGTGTGGAGCGGCACCCTTCCCTCGGAGATGGTCTCCTGCCGGCTCATCTCTATGCCGCCGAGCCTCCCGGCGCACTGTATGCGCACGCCCTCGGCCCCGCTGCGCATCGCGCTCGTGAGCGCCCGCTTCATCGCCCGCCGGAAGGAGGCCCTCCCCTCGAGCTGCTCGGCTATCGACTCGGCGACGAGATAGGCGTTGAGCTCGGGCCGGGAGACCTCCCGGACGTTGACCTGCACCCGCTTGTTGGTGAGGCGCTCGAGCTCGGCCCTCAGGGCATCCACCTCGCTGCCGCCCTTGCCGATCACGATCCCCGGACGCGCCGTGTAGATGTCCACCGCGATCTCACCCTGCTCCGCGGCCTTTCGGATCTGGATGTCCGCGATCCCGGCCCGCGTGAGCTTCTTGGTTATGTGGTCGCGGATCTTGAGATCCTCGCCGAGGAGCTCGGCGAAGTCCCTGTCCGAATACCAGTTGCTCTTGAAGTCGAGCTTCTCGCCCCTGCGCCTGACGCCGAGCCGGAAGCCCTCGGGATGTATCTTCTGCCCCATAAGCCTATCCTTCCTCCTCGCTTCCGGGCGTGCCCACGGCGACCGCGGCGGGCTCCCCGAGCACCACGGTTATGTGGCTGGTCCTCTTGCGGATCATGGTCGCCCGGCCCAGGGCCCGGGCCCTGTAGCGCTTGAGGGTGGGACCTTCGTCGACCCGGATCTCGCGCACGACCAGCTCGTCGGGGTCGGTGGCGTGGTTGTTCTCGGCGTTGGCGCCGGCGCTCCTGAGGACCTCGTCGATGATCCTGGCGGCCTTCTTGTTCGTGAACTGCAGGATGGAGAGCGCCTCGGGGTAGCTCTTGCCGCGCACCTGGTCCGCAACGAGCCGGGCCTTGCGCGGCGAGATGCGCACGTACTTGGCTACGGCCTTCATCCCTAGCGCCTCCTCGCGGTACGGTCGCTCTTTATGTGGGTGCGGAAGGTTCTGGTCGGGGCGAACTCACCGAGCCGGTGGCCCACCATGCTCTCGGTGATGTAGACCGGCACGTGCTTGCGACCGTCGTGCACCGCGATGGTGTGCCCGACGAACTCCGGATAGATCACGCTCGCCCGGCTCCAGGTTTTGAGCATCCTCTTCTCGCCCCGCTCGTTCATCCGCCTGATGCGCTCCATCAGGCGCTCCTCGACGAAAGGCTCCTTCTTGGCGGATCTCGTCATCTCTCCTAACGCCTCCTTCCCTTGCCGCGTCGGCTGACGATCATGGCGTCGGAAGGCTTCTTCTTCTTGCGCGTGGGCTGCCCCTGGGTGATCTTGCCCCAGGGCGTGACCGGAGCCCGCCCGGGACCGGCCTTGCCCTCTCCTCCTCCGTGTGGGTGGTCGACGGGGTTCATCGCCGTGCCGCGCACCGTCGGCCTCACGCCGAGGTAGCGCTTGCGGCCGGCCTTGCCCCAGCGCACGTTCTGGTGCGACTGGTTGCCGACCACCCCGACGGTAGCCCGACACTCGGCGCGTACCATCCGTCGCTCCCCCGAGGGAAGCCGCAGCGTCACGAGCGAACCCTCGCGGGCGATGATCTGCGCGCTGGTCCCGGCCGAGCGCGCCAGCTGCGCGCCCTTTCCGGGCTCAAGCTCGACCGCGTGCACCACGGTGCCGACCGGGATGCGGTTGAGCGGCAGCGCGTTGCCCACCTCGATCTCGGCCTCGGGGCCGCTCATAACGACCTTGCCCACCTCGAGGTTGCGCGGCGCCAGGATGTAGCGCTTCTCGCCGTCGTGGTAGTGCAGGAGCGCTATGTTCGCCGAGCGGTTGGGGTCGTACTCTATCGCCGCCACCGTCGCCGGCACGCCGTCCTTGTCGCGCTTGAAGTCTATGAGCCGGTAGCGCCGCTTGTGCCCGCCCCCGATGTGACGCGTGGTGATGCGCCCCTGGTTGTTGCGTCCACCGGTCTTGTGCAGCTTCTTCAGCAAAGACTTCTCGGGCTTCTCACGCGTCACCGACTCACGCGTGAGGACCGAGGAGTTCCTGCGGCCTGCGCTCGTCGGCTTGTAGCGTATTGCAGGCATGTGCTAGACCCCCTCGAAAAGCTCTATGCGGTCGCCCTCGGCCAGCTTCACGACGGCCTTCTTCCAGGTGGAAGTCCGGCCGCGGGTGAAGCCCTGCCGCTTGGGCTTGCTCTTGACGTTGACCGTGTTCACCTTCTCCACGCTCACGTCGAAAGCTTCTTCCACCGCCTTCTTGATCTGGTTCTTGTTCGCCCGGCGGTCCACCTCGAAGGTGTACTGGTTCTGGTTCTCGATCAGGTTGTAGCTCTTCTCCGAGATGACCGGGCGTATGATGATCTGATGTGGGTCCATCAGCTCCCTCCTTCTCCGGCGAGCCTGGTATAGGCGGCCCGCGAGAAGACGACTTCCTTCGCCCGGAGCACCTCGTAGACCCCGTACTCGTGCGGCCCGACGACCGTCACCTCAGGGAGGTTCCTGAACGAGAGCGCCGCGTCGTCCTCGCCCCGGTCGAGCACGAGGAGCACCGGACCCGAGAGCCCCATACCCTCGAGGACCTTCCTGGCCTCCTTGGTCGAGGGCTTCTCGAACTCGAGCGAATCCAGCACGTAGAGCTCGCCCTCGCGGGCCTTGGCCGACAGCGCCCCGTAGAAGGCGGCCTTCGCCTCCTTGCGGTTTATCCGCTTGCCGTAGCGGGGGCCCTTCGGCTTCGGACCGCCCCAGGTGCCGCCGCCGACGCGCACGGGCGTCTTGATGTCGCCGGCTCGCGCCCGTCCGGTCCCCTTCTGGCGGTAGAGCTTGGCCCCCGAACCGCGCACCTCGCTGCGGCCCTTCGTCGAGGCCGTGTAGCGCCTCCTGGCGTCGAGCTCGGCCACCACAGCCCGGTGTATGACGTGCTCCTTGGGCTCCACCTCGAGGCGGGGGGCCAGCCCGACCGAAGAGCGCTCGCCGCTTCTCGCGTCGAAGATCTGCGCCTCGGCCAACCTAATCACCCGCCTTCCGGATCCTGACTATCGTCCCCCGGCCTCCGGGCACGCCACCGCGCACCCAGATCTCGTTCTTCTCCGGATCGACCCTCACCACCCGCAGGTTCTTGATGGTCGCGGTGCGGTCGCCGGTGTGCCCCGGCATCCGCTGACCGGGGAAGATGCGCGAGGGGTCCGCCGAGGCCCCGACCGAGCCGGGCTGACGGATGTTGTGCGAGCCGTGCGTCACCGGTCCGCGTCCGAACCCGTGGCGCTTGACGGTCCCCTGGAAACCCTTGCCCTTGCTCGTCGCGCTCACGTGCACCCGCTCGCCGACCTCGAAGACCTCGACCCCGATGGTCTGGCCCACCTCGGCCTGCGCCCCGCGCACCTCCTTCAGATGGCGTCGGGGAGGGGTCTCGTGCTTCTCGAACTGCCCGGCGTGGGGCCGGTTCACCTTCCGGGAGGGCACCGTGCCGAAGCCGAGCTGCACCGCCTGGTAGCCGTCCTTCTCCGGGGTCCTGACCGCGGTGACGAAGTTGGGCTCGACCTCGATCACGGTGGCGGCAACCAGCGTGCCGTCCTCCTCGAAGGCCTGCGTCATGTGCTTCTTGCGTCCGAATACTGCCGTAGCCATCAGGTCGCCTTTATCTCGATGCTCACGCCCGCCGGGAGATCCAGCCGCTGCAGCGAGTCCACCGTCCTGGGGGTGGGCTGCTGGATGTCGATGAGCCGCTTGTGCGTGTGCAGCTGGAAGTGCTCCCGCGAGTCCTTGTCCTTGAACGGGCTCCTTATCACCGTGTAGCGGCTGCGCTTGGTCGGCAGCGGAACGGGGCCGAAGACGAAGGCCCCGGTCCGCTCGGCCGTCTCCACGATCGACTTGGCCGTCTTGTCTATGACCTCGTGGTCGTAGGCCTTGAGTTTGATCCTTATCTTCGATACGGCCATGGTCCCCGCTCTACTCTATTATCTGGGTGACCACACCGGCTCCAACCGTCCGGCCACCCTCCCTTATCGCAAAGTTGAGCCCCTCATCCATCGCTATCGGTGAGATCAACTCTACCGTCATCACCGTGTTGTCCCCAGGCATCACCATCTCTACTCCCTCCTCCAGCGTGATCTCCCCAGTCACGTCCGTCGTCCGGAAGTAGAACTGCGGCCTGTAGTGAGAGAAAAACGGCGTGTGCCTGCCTCCCTCCTCCTTGCTGAGTACATACACCTCAGCCTTGAACTTCGTGTGCGGCGTTATCGTCCCAGGGTGCGCCAGTACCTGCCCTCGCTCTACCTCGTTGCGCCTCACGCCCCTCAGAAGCGCCCCTATGTTGTCCCCCGCCTGCGCCTCGTCCATGCTCTTGTTGAACATCTCTATGCCCGTAACCACCGTCTTGCGCGTCGGCCTTATCCCTACTATCTCTACTTCCTCGTTGAGCCGCAGCCGCCCGCGCTCCACTCGCCCGGTCGCTACCGTCCCGCGTCCCTGAATCGTGAACACATCCTCTATCGCAAGCAAAAACGGCTTGTCCACATCCCGCTTGGGCTCAGGGATGTACTCGTCTACCGCCTCCATCAACTTGAGAATCGACTGCTCCCCAAGCTCCCCTTCATCCCCCTCAAGAGCCCTCAGGGCACTGCCTACCACTACCGGTATCTCATCCCCAGGAAAGTCATACTCGCTGAGGAGCTCCCTTACCTCCATCTCTACCAGCTCCAACAGCTCCGGGTCGTCCACCATGTCCGCCTTGTTCAAAAACACAACGATCGACGGTACCCCTACCTGACGCGCAAGAAGAATGTGCTCCCGCGTCTGCGGCATCGGCCCATCCGCCGCAGAAACCACCAGTATCGCTCCATCCATCTGGGCCGCACCCGTGATCATGTTCTTCACGTAGTCCGCGTGCCCAGGACAGTCCACGTGCGCGTAGTGCCGCTTGGGCGTGGCGTACTCCTGGTGGGAGGTCGCTATCGTTATCCCCCGCTGACGCTCCTCAGGGGCGTTGTCTATCTGCTCGAAGGCCACCTCGTGGTTGGCCGGATCATCCGGGTAGTGCTTGGCCAATACCTTCGTTATCGCCGCCGTAAGCGTCGTCTTGCCGTGGTCTATGTGCCCTATGGTCCCCACGTTTACGTGCGGCTTGGTCCTCTCAAACCTGCCCTTGGACATCTCGTTCCTCCTTCCTTACTCCGAAGCGATCTCGGCCGCGATGTTCTTCGGCACCTCGGCGTAGTGGTCGAACTGCATGGTGAACGTCGCCCGTCCCTGGGTTCTACTCCTGAGCGACGTGGCGTACCCGAACATCTCCGCGAGCGGCACCATCGCCCGGATGACCTGCCCGCCACCGCGGCTGTCCATGCCCTGGATCTGCCCGCGCCTCGCCGAGAGGTCGCCCATCACGTCCCCCATGAACTCCTCGGGTACGGTGACCTCCACGGCCATGATCGGCTCGAGCAGCACCGGGTCGGCGCGCCTCAAGGCCTCCTTGGCGGCCATCGAGCCGGCGATCTGGAAGGCCATCTCCGAAGAGTCGACCTCGTGGTAGGAGCCGTCCACGAGCTCCACCTTCACGTCGACGACCGGATAGCCCGCCACCACGCCGGACTCGAGCGCCTCCTGGATGCCCTTGTCGACGCTCGGTATGTACTCCCTGGGGACGACCCCACCGACGATCCTGTCCTCGAACTCGTAGCCACCTTCGTCGTTGTGCTCGAGGTTGATGATGACGTGCCCGTACTGACCACGCCCGCCGGTCTGCCTCACGAACCTTCCCTCGACACCCTCGACGCGCCTCCTGACCGTCTCGCGGTAGGCGACCTGCGGCTTGCCGATGTTCGCATCGACCTTGAACTCCCGGGTGAGCCGGTCCAGGATGATCTCCAGGTGCAGCTCGCCCATCCCGGCGATGACCGTCTGACCGGTCTCCTCGTCGGTGCGCACCCGGAAGGTGGGATCCTCCTCGGCGAGCCGCTGCAGGGCCTGGCTGAGCTTCTCCTGATCGGCCTTGGTCTTGGGCTCGATCGCCTGGTCTATGACCGGCTCCGGGAAGGTCATCTGCTCGATGACGATCTTCTCCGGATCGTCGGCGGCGACCAGCGTATCCCCGGTGCTCGTGTTCTGCAACCCGATCGCCGCCACGAGCTCCCCGGCGTACACCTCGTCGCGCGGCTCGCGCGAGTTCGCGTGCATCTGCAGCAGCCGCCCCACGCGCTCACGCACCCCCTTGGTGGTGTTGTACACGTAGGAGCCGGCCCTGAGCGTACCCGAGTAGACCCTTATGTAGGTCAGCTTCCCGACGTGCGGGTCGGCCTGGATCTTGAACGCCAGCGCCGCGAGCGGCCCGTTCTCGTCCGCCTCGCGCACGACCTCCTCGCCATCGGGGGTCTGCCCCCTGAGCGGCGGCACGTCCAGCGGGCTCGGCAGGTAGTCTATGACCCCGTCCAGCAGCGGCTGTATGCCCTTGTTCTTGAACGCCGAACCGCAGAAGACGGGGGTCATCTGGATCGCGAGCGTCCCCTTCCTTATCGCCGCCCGGAGCTGATCGGGATCTATCTCCTCCCCCTCGAGGTAGGCGACCATGAGATCCTCGTCATACTCCGCCGCGGCCTCGATGAGCTTCTCCCGATACTCATCGACCTGCGCCCGCATGTCCTCCGGGACCTCGGTCTCGTCCCACTCGGCCCCCAGATCGTCCTTGTAGATGATCGCCTTCATCTCCACGAGGTCCACGATCCCCGTGAACTCGGCCTCCTTGCCGATCGGGAGCTGCACCGGAACCGCGTTCGCCCCGAGCCTCTCCTTCATCGTCTCGACCGCATGGTAGAAGTCCGCCCCGATGCGGTCCATCTTGTTGACGAACGCGATCCTCGGCACGTGGTACTTGTCCGCCTGCCGCCACACCGTCTCCGACTGCGGCTCCACACCCGCAACCGAGTCGAACAACGCGATCGCACCGTCCAATACCCGCAGCGACCGCTCCACCTCGACCGTGAAGTCCACGTGTCCGGGCGTGTCTATGATGTTGATGCGGTGCTGTTCGGGGATGCGGCTGTGGGAACCCTTCTGGGTCTTGCCGTTTCTGGAGTCTCCCTCGATCCCGCCCCAGAAGACGGTGGTCGCGGCGCTGGTTATGGTGATGCCGCGCTCACGCTCCTGCGCCATCCAGTCCATGACGGCGTTCCCGTCGTGGACTTCGCCCAGCTTGTGGGTCAGTCCGGCGTAGAGCAGGATACGCTCGGTCGTGGTCGTCTTACCAGCGTCTATGTGAGCCATGATCCCGATGTTTCGGACCCGGCTCAGGGGTGTCTTTCTAGCTACGGATACCGCCATAGGTCAAAGTACCTCGTCTACCATCTGTAGTGTGCGAATGCCCGGTTGGCCTCCGCCATCCGGTGGGTGTCGTCCTTGCGCTTGACGCTCGCGCCGACGTTGTCGTTCGCGTCGAGTATCTCGCCGGCGAGACGCGCCCCCATGGTCTTTTCACGCCGGGTACGGGCGTAGCCCACCAGCCAGCGCAGCGCCAGCGTGTTCGCCCGGCGGGGCTGCACCTCCATCGGCACCTGATAGGTGGCCCCACCGACCCGCCGCGAGCGGACCTCGAGGCGGGGCTTGACGTTCTCGACCGCGTTGTTGAGGACGCTCACCGGGTTGTTGCCGGTGCGCTCCTCGACCCGCGCAAGAGCGTCGTAGACTATCTTCTCCGCCTTGCTCTTCTTCCCGTCCACCATGACCTTGTTTATGAGCTGCTGCACGAGCACGCTCCCGTAGACGGGATCGGGTGGGATCTTTCTCTTCGGCGGCGCTGCACGCCTGGGCATCTCTCAGAAACCTCCTAAGACTTCTTGGTCCCGTACCTGGATCGGGCCTGCTTGCGGTCGCTGACCCCCAGCGCGTCCCGGGAGCCCCGGATCACCTTGTAGCGCACCCCCGGCAGGTCCTTCACGCGCCCCCCGCGCACCAGAACCACGGAGTGCTCCTGCAGGTTGTGCCCCTCCCCGGGGATGTACGCCGTGATCTCGTTGCCGTTGGTCAACCTCACCCGTGCGATCTTGCGCAGCGCCGAGTTCGGCTTCTTCGGCGTCTGCGTCGAGACGCGGGTGCACACACCCTGCCGCTGAGGCGCCCCGCCCAGCGCCGGGGTGGCCGTCTTCTTGGTCTTTCTCACCCGCTTTTTGCGCACAAGCTGGTTGATCGTCGGCACGACCGCACCTCTCCTTTCTCTCCGTGGAAAAGGGGGTTTGCACAAAGTCACGCGCCGCGGCAGGCACCGCGCCCGCCCTGGAGCGAGCGCACACCGCACCGCGACGCGCTATTTTAGGCTTAAGAAGCCGCTATGTCAAGCTCGTCGACATCGTCGGTCCTGTGTCCGTCCACGGTCACGGTGAGCCTGCGGTACTTCGGCAGACCCGTCGCCGCCGGGATGAGCTTGCCGATGATCACGTTCTCCTTGAGCCCGGAGAGCTCGTCCACCTTGCCCTCTATGGCCGCGTCGGTCAGCACGCGCGCGGTCTCCTGGAAGGAGGCCGCCGAGAGGAAGCTGTCGGTGGCGAGCGACGCCTTGGTTATGCCCATGAGCACCCGGTGGGCGCTCGCCGGCCGGCCGCCCTCGGCCTCGACCCGCTCGTTCTCCTTCTCGAGGGTGAAGCGATCCACCACCTGCTCGGGCAGGAAGCTGGTGTCGCCCGGGTCGTCGACGACCACGCGCCGCAGCATCTGACGCACCACGATCTCTATGTGCTTGTCGTGGATGTCCACACCCTGCGCCCGGTAGACCTTCTGCACCTCGTCGACCAGGTAGCGCTCGGTGGCGGTCGTTCCCCGGCCGTAGCGCAGGTCGTTCTCCAGGATCGCGTGCGGGTAGAGCGCCGTGTTCTCCGGGTCGGTGAGCGGTGTGTTGGCCCTTATCTCGGCCCCCTCCCTCACCTCGGGGTTGAGGAGCTGGCGCTCTACCCGGTACTCCCGGCTCTCGGAGCCGTCGGAGGAGGTGACGACGACCTTCACGGTCCTCTCGCCCTCGTCCTCGATGCTCACGGTGCCGTCGATCTCGCAGAGGATCGCCTCGGCCTTCGGGTGACGCGCCTCGAAGAGCTCGACCACCCTCGGCAGCCCGGCGGTGATGTCCTCGCCCGCGACGCCACCGCTGTGGAAGGTGCGCATGGTGAGCTGCGTCCCCGGCTCGCCGATCGACTGGGCCGCGATGATCCCGACGGCCTCCCCGATGTCCACCGGCTGGTAGGTGGAGAGGGCCCTGCCGTAGCACTTGCGGCACACGCCGTTCGGGTCCTCGCACTTGGTCGGCGTCCGGACCGGGACCATCGTCTCCTTGGGCAGCTCCTCACGCCAGCACGCCAGGATGTCCGGGGTGACGTCCGTACCGGCCTCGGCCACCACCTCGCCCGTCTCTGGGTTGACCAAATCGCGCGCCAGGTAACGGGCCGCCACCGAGTCGTTCGGGTCGCCGTTCTTGAGGTAGAGCGGGATCTCGACGTACTCGTCGGTGCCGCAATCCTCGCTGGTCACGACGATCCCCTGCGAGACGTCGACCAGCCTTCTCGTCAGATAACCAGAGTCGGCGGTCCTGAGAGCGGTGTCCGCCTGCCCCTTGCGCGCCCCGTGGGTCGAGGTGAAGTACTCCAGGACCGAGAGCCCCTCCATGAAGTTGCTCTTGACCGGCTCCGGGATGATCTCACCCTTCGTGTTGGTCATCAGGCCGCGCATCCCGGCCAGCTGCGTGATCGCCGAGTAGTTGCCCCGGGCACCGGAGTGGGCCATGATGTGCATCGGGTTGAGGCTCCAGAAGTTCTTCTTCATCGCCTCCTCGACCTCGTCCCGGGCCCGCGTCCACAGCTCGATGATGCGCTCCATCCGCTCGTCGTCGGAGATGAAGCCCTGGTCCCACTGCTCCTCGACCTCGGCGACGAGGCTCTCGTACTTGGCGACGATCTCCGGCTTCTCCTGGGGCACGACGATGTCGTTCTTGCCGATGGAGATCCCGGCCCGAGTCGCCGTGCGGAACCCGACCTCCTTCAACGTGTCGAGCAGCCGGCTGGTCAGGTCGGTCGGGTAGCGGCTCACGTACTCGGCGACGAGGTTCTTGATCTCACCCTTCCTGAGCTCGTAGTTGACGAACTCGTAGGAGGAGGGATCGTAGGAGTCACCGAGGTAATCCCTTAAGGTCTCCTCTATGCTCTCGTTGAAGATGACCCGGCCGAGGGTGGTCTCTATCCGCTCGCCCTCGCGCCGGAAGACGACCTTGTCGTGGACCTTGAGCGCATCGTTCCTGTAGGCGACCTCCGCCTCCTCGTAAGAGGTGAGATAGGCCTTGGGCTCCGCCTCCTCGTAGCCCTCCGGGGCATAGGTGATGTAGTAGAGCCCGAGGACCATGTCCTGCGACGGGACCGCGATCGGGAACCCGTTCGAGGGCTGCAGGATGCTCTGCGTCGAGAGCATCAGGATGCGCGCCTCGGCCTGCGCCTCCGGCGAGAGCGGCACGTGCACCGCCATCTGGTCGCCGTCGAAGTCCGCGTTGAACGCCGCGCACACCAGCGGGTGCACCTGGATCGCCTTGCCCTCCACCAGGACCGGCTCGAAGGCCTGGATGCCGAGGCGGTGCAGCGTCGGGGCCCGGTTCAGGAGGACCGGGTGCTCCTTGATCACGTCCTCGAGCACGTCCCAGACCTCGGGCCTCAGGCGCTCGACCATCTGCTTGGCGCTGCGGATGTTCGGCGCGAGAGCCCGGTCCACCAGCACCTTCATCACGAACGGCTTGAACAGCTCGACGGCCATCAGCCGCGGCAGACCGCACTGGTGCATCTTGAGCGAGGGCCCGACCACGATCACCGAGCGTCCCGAGTAGTCGACGCGCTTGCCCAGCAGGTTGCCGCGCAGCCGGCCCTGCTTGCCCTTGAGCATGTCCGAGAGCGACTTCAGCGGCCGGTTGCCCGCGCCGGTCACCGCCCGGCCCCGACGCCCGTTGTCGAAGAGGGCGTCGACGGCCTCCTGCAGCATCCGCTTCTCGTTGTTGACGATGACGTCCGGCGCCCCCAGGTCCAGGAGCCTCTTCAGGCGGTTGTTGCGGTTGATGACCCGGCGGTAGAGGTCGTTCAGGTCGCTCGTGGCGAACCGTCCGCCGTCGAGCTGCACCATCGGGCGCAGGTCCGGGGGGAGGACCGGGATCACGTCCATGATCATCCACTCCGGTTTGTTGCCGCTGGTGCGGAACGCGTCGACGACCTTCAGGCGCTTTATCGCCTTCTGGCGCCGCTGCCCCCTGGAGGTGTTGATGATCTCCCGCAGGTTCCGGGCCTCCTCGTCGAGGTCGATCTGCTGGATGAGATCGCGGATCGCCTCGGCGCCCATCCCGCCCCGGAAGTACACGCCGTAGCCGTACTCGTCCCCGAAGCGGTCCTTCATCTCGCGGAAGAGCTCCTCGTCGTCCACGATCTGACGCGGCTCGAGCGTCTGAAACTCCTCCCAGGCCCGCCGGACGAGGCTTATCTGCTCGTCGATCGAGCGCCGGATGTCGGCGATGTCCTCCTCGGCCTGCCGGTGCACCTTCTCGATCTCAGCCTCACGCTCCTCCTCGGGAACGTCGGCGTACTCCTCGGTGAGCTCGTCCGGGGAGCTCTCGCCCCGGATCACGCTCTCCCGCTTGGTGCGCAGCGCCTGTATCTGGGTGATCTCCTCCTCGCGCTCCTCCTCGAGCTGCCGGATCTCGTCCTCGACCCGCTGACGCAGGGTGTCTATGTCGTTCGCCCGCGCCTCGCGGTCTACCCAGGTGACGATCGAGGAGGCGAAGTAGAGTACCCGGTCGAGCTCCTTGGGGCTTATGTCGAGCAGGTACCCCATCCGGCTCGGCACGCCCTTGACGAACCACACGTGCGCCACCGGGGCGGCGAGCTCTATGTGGCCCATCCTGTCGCGCCTGACGCGCGCCCGGGTGACCTCGACCCCGCACCGCTCGCAGATGATGCCCTTGAAGCGGATCCTCTTGTACTTCCCGCAGTAGCACTCGAAGTCCTTCGAGGGCCCGAAGATCCGCTCGCAGAACAGCCCGTCCTTCTCGGGCCTGAGCGTCCGGTAGTTGATGGTCTCGGGCTTGGTCACCTCGCCGCGGGACCACTCCCGGATCTCCTCAGCGGAGGCGAGACCGATGGAGATCTTCTCCAGCTTGTTTATGTCTATGTCGCGCTCTAGGCTCTGCAACCCTTACATCCCTCCTCTGGAAACATCCGGGGTGTCGTCCAGGTTACCGGTCGGCTCCTCGCGGCTCAGGTTTATACCGAGCGCTCTGGCCGCCTCGTCCCAGTCTCGCTGATCGGAGTCCTCCGCCGCGGCCTCGGCGTTGTAGACCGGCTTGACCGAGAGCCCCAGCGCCTGCATCTCCTTCAGGAGCACCTTGAAGCTCGCCGGCACGCCGGGCTCGGGGATGTTCTCGCCCTTGACGATCGCCTCGTAGCTCTTGACGCGCCCGATCCGGTCGTCGCTCTTTATCGTGAGCAGCTCCTGCAGGGTGTGCGCCGCGCCGTAGGCCTCGAGCGCCCACACCTCCATCTCGCCGAAGCGCTGCCCGCCGAACTGCGCCTTGCCGCCCAGGGGCTGCTGGGTCACGAGCGAATACGGACCGGTCGAGCGGGCGTGGATCTTGTCGTCGACCAGGTGGATCAGCTTCATGATGTACATGTAGCCGACCGTGATCTTGCTGTCGAACGGCTCGCCGGTGCGCCCGTCGTAGAGGGTCACCTTGCCCCCGCCGGTCATGTTCACCTTCGAGCCGCCGTCCTGGCGGACCTTGTCTATCACCTTGTTTATGTCCTCGACCCGCGCCCCCTGGAAGACCGGCGTGGAGACGAAGACCGGCTCGCTACCGTTCTCCCCGAGGCCCTTGCTCGCGGCCCACCCGAGGTGCGTCTCGAGTATCTGACCGATGTTCATCCGGCTCGGCACCCCGAGCGGCGAGAGGATGACGTCGACCGGCGTGCCGTCCTCCATGTACGGCATGTCCTCCTCGGGCACGATCTTCGAGATCACACCCTTGTTCCCATGCCGCCCGGCGAGCTTGTCGCCCTCGGCGATCTTGCGCTTGGAGGCGACGAAGACCCGTACCATCTCGTTGACCCCGGGCGGGAGCTCGTCCCCGGCATCCCGCGAGAAGCGCTTGACGTCGATGACGACCCCGCCCTCGCCGTGCGGGACCTTGAGCGAGGAGTCCTTGACCTCCTTGGCCTTCTCCCCGAAGATCGCCCGCAGGAGCTTCTCCTCCGGGGTGGGCTCGCTCTCGCCCTTCGGCGTGACCTTCCCGACCAGCACGTCCCCGCTCCCGACCTCAGCGCCGATGCGGATGATCCCGTCGGCATCGAGGTTCATCAGGACGTCGTCGGAGGCGTTGGGGATGTCGCGGGTGATCTCCTCGGGCCCGAGCTTGGTGTCCCGCGCCTGTACCTCGTACTCCTCGATGTGGATGGAGGTGAGCACGTCCTCCTTGACGAGCCGCTCGGAGATGATGATCGCGTCCTCGAAGTTGTACCCCTCCCACGGCATGAACGCGACGAGCAAATTCTTGCCCAGGGCCAGCTCGCCCTGATCGGTGGAGGAGCCGTCGGCAAGCACACTCCCCGCCTGGACTTCCTCACCTTCCTTCACCAGCGGCCGCTGGTTGACGCACGTGCCCTGGTTGGAGCGGGCGAACTTCTTGAGCCGGTACTCGTCGAGCTCCCCGCTCTCGCGCCGCACCGTGATCACGTCCGCCGACACCCGCTCGACCCTTCCGGCCTCCCGCGCGAGCACCACGTCCCCGGTATCCGTCGCGGCCCGGAACTCCATCCCGGTCCCGACGTAGGGCGCCTCGCTCCTCAGGAGCGGCACCGCCTGCCGCTGCATGTTCGCGCCCATCAGAGCCCGGTTGGCGTCGTCGTGCTCGAGGAACGGGATGAGCCCGGTCCCGACCGAGACCGTCTGCAGCGGGGCCACATCCATGTAGTCGACCTCCTGCGGGGAGACGGTCGTGACCTCCCCGCCCCGGGCCCGCGCCAGGACGTGCTCGGCGGTGATCCTGCCGCTCTCCGGGTCGACCGGGGTGTTCGCCTGCGCGATGATGAACCCTTCCTCCTCGTCCGCAGAGAGGTACTCGATCTCGTCCGTGGCGACCCCGTCGACGACCTTCCTGTACGGCGTCTGGATGAACCCGTACTCGTTGACCTTGGCGTAGGTGGCCAGCTGTCCGATGAGCCCGATGTTCGGCCCCTCCGGCGTCTCTATCGGGCACATCCGACCGTAGTGGGTCGGATGGACGTCGCGCACCTCGATCGGCGCGCGCTCCCTGGAGAGCCCGCCCGCACCCATCGCGTTGAGACGCCGCCTGTGCGAGAGGCCGGCCAGGGTGTTCGTCTGGTCCATGAACTGCGAGAGCTGGCTGGAGCCGAAGAACTCCTTGATCGCGCTCGCCACAGGCTTGGTGTTGACCACGCTCTGGGGCGTTATGCTCTCCTCGTCCTGCGTGGTCATCCGCTCGCGCACCACGCGCTCCATCCGGTACATCCCGATCCGGAACGCCTCCTGCACCAGCTCGCCGACGGTCCTGAGACGCCGGTTCCCGAGGTGCTCGTACTCGTCGAGCAGGTGCCGGTAGCGCTCGTAGTTGATCCTGCCGAACTCCTCGTCCTCGGCGAAGCCCTCCGCGATCTCGATCAACCGCCCGAGAAGCGCCTCTATGTCCTCGTTGGTGAGCGTGCGTACCTCGAGCGGCACGTCGAGCTTGAGCTTCTTGTTGACCTTGTAACGCCCGACCTCGGTCAGGTCGTAGCGCTTGGGATCGAAGAAGAGCCCCTCCACCAGGTTGCGCGCGTTCTCCAGGTTGACCGGCTCGCCGGGCCGCTGCCGCCGGAAGACCTCCAGCAGCGCCTCTTCCCGCGAGGTGGTGTCGTCTCGCTCCAGCGTGTTGCGCACCAGCCAGGAGTCACCGAAGCGCCCCATTATCTCCTCGGGCCCGCCGAACCCGAGAGCCTTCAGGAGCACCGTAACCGGCAGCTTCCTCTTGCGGTCTATCCTGACCGAAACGTACCCCTTGGACTCCACCTCGAACTCGAGCCAGGACCCACGACCCGGCATCAGGCTCGCCGTGAGAACCTGCTTGCTCGGGTCCTTGGGCTCCATGATGTACGCGCCCGGAGAGCGCACGAGCTGGGTGACGACCACCCGCTCGGTCCCGTTGATTATGAAGGTCCCCCAGTCGGTCATGAGCGGGAAGTCGCCCATGAACACGTCCTGCTCCCGGATCTCACCGGTCTCCTTTATGATGAAGCGGACCTTCACGAACAGCGGGGCCGCATAAGTCTTGTCCTTCGAGACACACTCCTCTATGGAGACCTGCGGCTCCTCGAAGTAGAAATCCCCAAACTCCACGGCATAAGACCCAGTGTAGTCTTCTATCGGAGAGATCTCCTCGAAGACCTGCCTTATCCCCTCATCCAGGAACCTCCTGAACGAGCCGAGCTGGATGTCCACCAGCCCCGGCATCTGAAAGTCCAGAGTCTGCGTCCGCGAGAAGGGACGCCGCTTGCGGCGCACAATAGGGGTTACCAAATCGGCTCTCCTCCACGCTGAATCGTTGAAGAACGGCTAAGCACGCGAACGGATATCCTACCCCGCTTCCCCGTATAAGTCAAGGAGATCCGGGGCAGAATATCCCAAACAATAAGTATGGGCGTTGGTTCTGTGTCCAACGCCCGGAAGTTTAGCACACCCTGGGGCTGCGCGCCACAGAGGCTACTTGAGCTCGACGGTGGCTCCGGCCTCCTCTAGCTTGGCCTTCAGGGCCTCGGCGTCCTCCTTGGAGATGCCCTCCTTGACCGGCTTGGGAGCCTCGTCCACCAGCGCCTTGGCCTCCTTGAGCCCGAGCCCGGTGGCGGCCCTTATCTCCTTGATGACCTGCAGCCTCTTGTCCCCGGCCGCCTGCAGGATGACGTCGAACTCGGTCTTCTCCTCCTCGGCCGCGGCGGCCCCACCGTCGCCCGCGGCGGCCCCGGCGGCGGGGGCGGCGGCCACGGCGGTGGCGGAGACCCCGAAGCGCTCCTCGAGCGCCTTGACGAGCTCGGAGAGCTCGAGCACGCTCATGTTCTCGATCGTCTCTATCAGTTCCTCTTTGCTTACGGCCATGAACCAAAACCTCCAGTTCTTCTCTTCTTTTGCGTCGTGTACTTGCTACGACTCCTGCGCGCGCTTCTGCTCGGCGATCTGGTTCAGCGCGATCACGAGCCCCTGCACCGTGTTGTTGAGCACGTTCACCAGAGCGGAGATCGGGGCGGCGAGCCCGCCGACGACCTGGGCGATGAGCTGCTCGCGGCCGGGCAACTTCGAGAGCGCGACGACCTGCTCCGCGTCGAGGACCTGCCCGTCGTCGAGCCTCCCACCTTTCAGCGTGAAGGTCTCTATCTGGTCGGCGAACTCTGCCAGAAGCTTTGCCCCGGCGACCGGATCCTGCGAGAAGGCTATCGCCGTCGGGCCCGTGAAAAACCCGGAAAACTCACCGTCTATGCCGGCTGCGTCCGCAGCCCTGCGCGCCAGGGTGTTCTTCGCCACCACGAACTCCACCCCGAGCTCCCGGCTGCGGCGACGCAACTCGGTGCTCTGGGCCACGTTCATGCCCTGGTAATCCACCACGAGCGCCGAGCCGCTCCTCAGCTTCTCGGCCAGCTCTTCTACTACCTTCGCTTTCTCCTCGCGTCTCACCTCCGACTCCTCTCCTGAAAAGAGAGCCCCGGGGCCGCGTAGAGGCACCCGGGACTCTCTATCCCGAAATCTTCTCTCTGCGCGGCCTCGGCCGGGTCACCCGCTGGGTTTGAGCTCCTTGCCGGAGCCCCGGCTGTCTCTGGCCTCTCTCTTTTGTCGTTCTTGGGTCCGCGAAAGATACTAATCGCTCGTCGCGGCGGGGTCAACCTTCACCGAGGGCCCCATCGTGCTGGTTATCGCCACCGACTTGAAGTAGCGTCCCTTGACCGCCGAGGGGCGCACCCTCTGCAGCTCGTCGCGCAGCGCGTAGTAGTTCTCGAGCAGAGAGTCGGTGTCGAAGGACTTCTTGCCGATGATGCTGTGGATTATCCCGTAGCGGTCCACCCGGTACTCGATCTTGCCCTGCTTTATCTCGCGCACGGTCTTTCCGACGTCCTGCGTTACGGTGCCGCTCTTCGGGTTCGGCATGAGCCCGCGGGGACCGAGTATCTGCCCCAGCCGTCCGACGATGCGCATCTGGTCCGGGGTCGCCACCGCGACGTCGAAGTCGAGGAAGCCCTCGTCGCGGATGCGCGCGACCAGATCTTCGGACCCGACTATGTCCGCCCCGGCCTCCTCGGCCTCCCGGGCCGCCTCACCCTCGGCGAAGACCGCGACCCGCTGCGTCTTGCCCGTGCCGTTGGGCAGCATCAGCGTCCCGCGCACCATCTGATCCGCCCGGCGGGGGTCGACGTTGAGGTTTATGTGCACCTCGACGCTCTCGTCGAAGTTCGCTCCGTCGAGCCCCTTCAACAGCTCTATCGCCTCCCTGGGCGAGTAGAGCCTCTCCCGGTCTATCCTGTTCTTCTGCTCGAGCAGCCTCTTACCCATTTACCGTGATCCCCATGCTCCTCGCCGTACCCTCTATTATCTTCACCGCACCCTCCAGGTCTGCGGCGTTCAGGTCCGGCAGCTTCGTCTTCGCTATCTCCTCTATCTGCTGCCGGCTAACCGACCCGACCTTGTCCCGGTTGGGCTCGCCACTCCCCTTCTCGACCCCGGCGGCCTGCCGCAAAAGAAACGCCGCCGGCGGCGTCTTGGTGACGAAAGAGAACGAACGATCCTCGTACACCGTTATCTCGACCGGGATGATCTGGCCCATCTGGTCCCGGGTGGCGTCGTTGAACTGCCGCACGAACTCCCCGATGTTGACCTGGGCCTGCCCGAGCGCCGGCCCGACGGGGGGAGCCGGGTTCGCCTGCCCACCCGGTATCTGGAGCTTCAGCTTCCTTACGACCCTTCTTCCACGTCCTCTGCCCATGATGCTACGAACTCCCTCTTCTTCTGACTGTGCCCGAAACGAACAACGGCTAGAGCTTGGCGACCTGGTTGAAGGAGAGCTCGACCGGTGTCTCCCGCCCGAAGATCGAGACCATCACCTTCAACCGCGACTGGTCGACGTTTATGTCGGAGATCTGGCCGGTGAAGTCGGAGAGCGGACCGCTCACCACGCGCACGGTCTCCCCGATCTCGTAGTCCACCGTCGTCTTGACCTTCTCCCGGGTCTCCACCTCCCCCGGATGCAAAAGCCGCTCGACCTCGGCCCGGCTGAGAGGGACCGGCTTGTCCCCCGCCCCGACGATCTGCGTGACCCCAGGCGTCTGCCTCACCACCTGCCAGGTGTCGTCGTTCATCTCCATGTTCACCAGTATGTAGCCCGGGAACTGCCGCTGGACCGTAGGCACCTTCTTGCCGTTCTTGATCTCGACGACGTTCTCGGTGGGGATCCTGATCTCCCCGAAGTACCGTCTGAGCCCCAGGGACTCTATCCTGCGCTCGAGCGTCGTCTTGACCTTGTTCTCGTGCCCGGAGTACGTGTTGACGACATACCACTTCTTCAAAGCAACCAACTCCCCAGCCGCTACAGCACTAGAAGAAGACCAGCCGCGTCAGGTTCTGGAAGATGTAATCCCAGAACGTGACGTAGATGCCGAGCACGACGACCACGATGATCACGACCGCCGTACTCTGCTTGAGCTGCTCGCGGTCGGGCCAGCTCACCCGCCGTATCTCGGCCCGGGCCTCCTTGAGGGAATCGACTACCCCCGACCCGGCCCTGCGCCGCTTGCCGCTCTGCTGGGCCTTCTTGCCACCGGCCCGGCGCTGCTGAGCCGTAGAGCCCCGTCTCTTAGACATCGTTTCCTCGCCTCGCCTCGCAGATGAAAGCAGGGCAGGAGGGACTCGAACCCCCGACCTGCGGTTTTGGAGACCGCTGCTCTACCAACTGAGCTACTGCCCTCTGCTTCGCCGCCATTTATCTTACTACCTGGTCTCCCTGTGCGTGGTATGACGGCGGCACCACGGACAGTATTTTCTGAGCTGAAGACGATCGGGCGTGTTGCGCCTGTTCTTGCGGGTGTGGTAGTTGCGCCTCCTGCAGTCCTCACACGCCAGTGTTACCAGCTGTCTCATCCTTCTCCTCTGAAACTACCCGGGGAGAGGCGGGATCCACCCGCCTCTCCACACGCCAAGTATCGGCTCCTACTCTATTATCTGGGTAACCACACCGGCTCCAACCGTCCGGCCACCCTCCCTTATCGCAAAGTTGAGCCCCTCATCCATCGCTATCGGTGAGATCAACTCTACCGTCATCACCGTGTTGTCCCCAGGCATCACCATCTCTACTCCCTCCTCCAGCGTGATCTCCCCAGTCACGTCCGTCGTCCGGAAGTAGAACTGCGGCCTGTAGTGAGAGAAAAACGGCGTGTGCCTGCCTCCCTCCTCCTTGCTGAGTACATACACCTCAGCCTTGAACTTCGTGTGCGGCGTTATCGTCCCAGGGTGCGCCAGTACCTGCCCTCGCTCTACCTCGTTGCGCCTCACGCCCCTCAGAAGCGCCCCTATGTTGTCCCCCGCCTGCGCCTCGTCCATGCTCTTGTTGAACATCTCTATGCCCGTAACCACCGTCTTGCGCGTCGGCCTTATCCCTACTATCTCTACTTCCTCGTTGAGCCGCAGCCGCCCGCGCTCCACTCGCCCGGTCGCTACCGTCCCGCGTCCCTGAATCGTGAACACATCCTCTATCGCAAGCAAAAACGGCTTGTCCACATCCCGCTTGGGCTCAGGGATGTACTCGTCTACCGCCTCCATCAACTTGAGAATCGACTGCTCCCCAAGCTCCCCTTCATCCCCCTCAAGAGCCCTCAGGGCACTGCCTACCACTACCGGTATCTCATCCCCAGGAAAGTCATACTCGCTGAGGAGCTCCCTTACCTCCATCTCTACCAGCTCCAACAGCTCCGGGTCGTCCACCATGTCCGCCTTGTTCAAAAACACAACGATCGACGGTACCCCTACCTGACGCGCAAGAAGAATGTGCTCCCGCGTCTGCGGCATCGGCCCATCCGCCGCAGAAACCACCAGTATCGCTCCATCCATCTGGGCCGCACCCGTGATCATGTTCTTCACGTAGTCCGCGTGCCCAGGACAGTCCACGTGCGCGTAGTGCCGCTTGGGCGTGGCGTACTCCTGGTGGGAGGTCGCTATCGTTATCCCCCGCTGACGCTCCTCAGGGGCGTTGTCTATCTGCTCGAAGGCCACCTCGTGGTTGGCCGGATCATCCGGGTAGTGCTTGGCCAATACCTTCGTTATCGCCGCCGTAAGCGTCGTCTTGCCGTGGTCTATGTGCCCTATGGTCCCCACGTTTACGTGCGGCTTGGTCCTCTCAAACCTGCCCTTGGACATCTCGGCCGTTCCTTTCTCTCTGAAACCTCAAAACCCGAGGTAGCGGTGGCAGGACTCGAACCTGCGACACGCGGATTATGATTCCGCTGCTCTGACCAACTGAGCTACACCGCCACATCAACTTCACCCGACACCCGGGCAGAGGCCCGGACGCCGAGAGCCCCCGACCGGACTTGAACCGGTGACCCCTTCCTTACCATGGAAGTGCTCTACCGACTGAGCTACAGGGGCACGTCGTCATGGGGGCGGGAGGATTCGAACCTCCGTAGGCAATGCCGGCAGATTTACAGTCTGCTCCCTTTGGCCGCTCGGGCACACCCCCGACACGCTTTTTCGGTGCTCTCTCGAGCACCTCGCTATGGTAGCAAACCATAACGAGTTTTCAACGCGTCTTCGGTCCTTCCGCTGAGCCCGGAAAGGGATTCGAACCCCCGACCTGCCGCTTACAAGGCGGCTGCTCTACCGCTGAGCTACCCGGGCCTCTCCCGGGGATTATAGCTCACCCCTCCCTCAACTCACGCCGCCGGACCTCTTCCAGGGAGCGCAACGTCTCGGCGGAGAGCCGGTCGGAGAGGCGCATCCTCCTCCCCCTGCGAGGGCTGCGCGCCAGCGCCGGTAGCTCGTCGAGCAGGGCCTGAAACTCACGAGGCGTGGCGCGGGTGGCACCGCGGATGAGGGCCGTACGCTGCAGGGCGAAGTCAGCCGTGAAGACCGTCGCGGGCCCATCGAGGGTCTCTATGAGCCGTTCGATGACGTCGTCGGCGGTCTCGCCGGCGGAGCTGTAGATCACGCGCACCGCGCCACCGGCGAGCGTTTCTTCCCTGCGGGGCTCCGGGGTCCCGTGGGCATCGAAGACGACGATGACGACGCGGTCGGTCCACCCGGCGGCCTTGAGGGCGTCGTTCACCAACAGATCGCGGCGCTCCTCGAGCCCGGCCTCCTCCCTCCCTCGCCGGTAGCGATCCAGCGCGGCGATAAGGTTGTAACCGTCGAGGATCAGGTACCGCGCCATCCGCGCTGCCTGATGGCCTCGTAGAGCACGACCGCCGCGGCGGCCGAGACGTTGAGGGAATCCACGGCGCCGAGCATGGGGATGGAGAAGATCCCATCGCAACCCTCCCGAACCAGGCGTCTGATCCCGGACTCCTCGCCCCCGAGTACGATCGCCACCGGATCGTCGAAGTCGAGATCGGTGTAGAGGGTCTGCTCTCCGCTCTCGGCCGCATAGACCCAGATGCCGGCCCGTTTCATCCTCTCGATGGCCCGGCGCAGGTTCGTCTCCCTTGCCACCCGCACGTGCTCGCTCGCCCCGGCGCTCGCCTTGACGGCGGCCGGGGTGACCGGGGCGGCGCGGTCCTTCGGTATGACGACGCCGCTCGATCCGGTACCGTCGGCGGCGCGCAGCACGGCCCCGAGGTTGCGGGGGTCCGTCACCCCGTCGAGAACGACGACGAGGGGGCTCGGGGTGTCGAGGATCTCGTCAAGGTCCGAGTAGGGATATTCACCCGTGCGGGCGATGACTCCCTGATGCACCACCCCGGAGGCGAGGCGATCTATCTCTCGACGCGGCGCCTCGCTCACCGGCACCTTGCGCGAAGCCGCGAGAGAAGAGATCTCCGGGTTGCGGACCGCCATCAGGACCTCCAGGACCTCCCGACGGCCACTCCGCAACGCCTCGAGCACCGGGCGCACGCCGTAGATCAGCTCGGAGCCCACTACTTCAACGGGTTCAGGACGGGTCCAGCCGGGGTGTCCTCGAGTGCCCAGCCGCGTCCCCTTATCTCCTCGCGCAGCCCGTCCGCGACGGGCCAGTTCCTCTCGCGACGCGCTGCCTCCCGCTCGGCAACCATCCGCAGAAGCTCCTCACCAGGCTCCCCTCCGGCATAGCGGATGGTGATGCCGTCCACCTCCGCCGTCCGTTCCTCCGAGAGGTCGAAGCCGAAGACGTCGAATATCTCGCGCATCGCCTCCGCGAGTGCGGCGAACCGGGTTGCAGACTCCCTGCGTTCGGCCACCTCACGGCCCGCGGCTCGGGCAGCGTCGAAGAGGGCCGCGAGAACCTCCGGCGTGTTGAGGTCGTCGGCCATCGCCGCGTGGTATCGCTCGCGCAGCTCCGCAGCGAGGCTCTCGGAGAGAGGAGAGGAATCGCGCGAGTCGGCGATCTCCCGGTAGAAGCGGGACAGCCGCTCGAAGGAACGCCCCTTCTCCAGGAGGATCTCCTCCGCGTATTCCACCGGCTGCGAGTAGTGGCTCTGCAAAAGCCACATCCTGATGGCGTTCCTGCCGTGGCGACCGACGGCCTCCATGACGTCCACGACGTTGCCCACGCTCTTGGCCATCTTGTCCTCGGCGAAGTTGACCATCCCGTGGTGCGCCCACGCCCGCACGAAGGTGCGCTCGGGGTAAGCGCCCTTACTCTGGGCGAGCTCGTTCTCGTGGTGCGGGAAGCGCAGATCGGTGCCGCCACCATGGACGTCCGCACCATCCGGCAGGTGCTTCAGGACCATTGCAGAGCACTCGATGTGCCAGCCCGGCCTCCCCGGCCCCCACGGGCTCTCCCAGGAGGGTTCTCCCGGCTTGGAGGCTTTCCACAGCGCGAAGTCGAGCGGGCTCTCCTTGTAGCCTCTGGCCCCTTTTTCGGTCTCGCGCATCTCCTCCGGACGCTGATGTGAGAGCCGGCCGTACCCCGGACAGCTCCTCACCCGGTAGTAGACGTCGCCGTTACCCGGGGCGTAGGCGTGTCCCCTCCCGATGAGTGCCTCTATGAGAGAGATGATCTCCGGTACGTGCTCGGTGGCCCTGGGCTCCACGTCCGGCAGGCCCACCCCCAGCGCCGCGAGCCGCTCGTGGTAGGAGCGGGTGTAGCGGCGCACGATCTCCTTCCAGGAGACCCCTTCGGCGTTGGCCCGGTTTATGATCTTGTCCTCCACGTCCGTTATGTTCTGGACGAAGGTGACGCGGTACCCCCTGCTGCGCAGATACCTGACGACGACGTCCCAGAAAAGGGGCGCCCGGGCGTTTCCTATGTGTATGTCGTTGTATACGGTGGGACCGCAGACGTAGATTCCGACGTGCCCCCTCCGCAAGATGTCCACCGGCTCCCCGCTCAGGGTGTCTCTCACCATCACGCTCATGATGCCCTTAGTCTAGCTTCTCTCGCGGCTTCTATCCTCCTCGCCGCCTCCTCCGGCCCGAGAACAGCGATGATACAGGGTATCTCGGGGCCTCTCTCCCGGCCGGTGAGCGCGAGGCGCAGCGGGTGCAGCAGCTCCCGGGCGCTCATTCCTTCCTCTCTCGCCCGGCTCCGGAGGCCTCCGACGAACTCCCGGGCATCCTCCACGCCCTCGATCTTCCGCTCTCTCAACGCCGCCGCCACCCACCCATAGACCTCCGCGCTCGAGCGCGGAAGCTCACGTACGAACTCCTCCGGATCGACCGCAGAGGTGATCGCACCCAGAAGCCCAGGAGCTTCGGAGAGGGTGCGCAGCTCGCTCCTTATGGCCTCAACGGCGGCGGGCCTGCGCCCGGGGGGGATGCCCGCCCCGTCGAGCGCGGGCGCGAGCAGCCTCTCCAACTCTTCCACCGGGAGCGCGCGGAGGCGGCGGGCGTTGACCGCGAGGAGCCTCTTCGGGTCGAAAATCGCCGGGCTCGCGTGCAGCCGGGAGGGGTCGAACTCCCGCACGAGCTCGCCGAGGTTCCGGAAGTCTTCCCGGCCTTCGGGATGGGACCACCCGAGGAGAACCAGATAGCTTACGAGGGCCTCGGGCAGGTATCCTTCCTTCCGGTAATCGGAGACGCTCCTCGCCCCGCTGCGCTTGCTGAGCTTCTTCCCGTCGGGTCCGAGGACCACCCCGAGGTGGATGAACTCCGGCTCCTCGAAACCCAGGGAGCGGTAGAGCAACGCCTGCCGGGCCGTATTGGAGAGGTGCTCCTCACCACGGATCACGTGGGTTACGCCCATCTCGGCATCGTCGACCACGCAGGCGAAGTTGTAAGCGGGCATCCCATCCGACTTCATTATGACGAAGTCTTCGAGCCCCGAGAAAGGGACCTTCCCCCGCAACCCGTCACGGAAGCTTCCCCGCCGCAGGGGCGGGCGAAAGTAGAGCGCCCGCCTCCCGGCCTCGTCCTGCTTTTCGTAGGCGAGCCCCGAACGCAGGAGCCTCTCCGCAACCTCCCGGTACAGCGCACCCCGCTCGCTCTGGCGGACCGGGTTCCCGTCGAACGTGAGCCCCAGCCAGGCGAGATCCTCGAGCTGCCCCTCCTCGAAACGGCGCCGGCTGCGGGCCCGGTCGGTGTCTTCGATCCGCAGGAGTACCTCGCCGCCCTCGTGCCGGGCGAAGAGGTAATTGAAGAGCGCCGTGCGGGCCCCACCCAGATGGAGCATCCCGGTGGGGCTCGGGGCGAACCTCGTCCTGACCTTCACGGCCCGCCCGGATGTCTCCGTACGAAAGGCCCTGGCAGCCCGCGCATCTAGAGGATGTCCTCCGAGCGGTCGAGCTCCCGCTGCCTCCTCAGACCCCGCCTGATGGCCCGCGCCCGGGCCTGCCCCACGCCTTCCACGTCGTCGAGCTCGTCCTCGGAAGCTTCCAGCAACCCCTTCAAGGAGCCGAACTCGCTGATGAGGCGCTCGGCGACCTTCCTCGGCAGACGCGGCACGCGCGCCAGCTGCCTGTAGCCCCGGGGTTTGACGAAGAAGTCCTCGGTCTGGCCGACCGAGCCGTAACCGAGAGCCTGGCTTATGTGCATCGGCTCGGAGAGCTCCTCCGGAGTGAGCTCGTGCAGCGCCGCGAGGGCTTCCTCGTAATCCACCCCTTCGTCCACGTAATCCCGGAGCAGGGCCTCATACTGCTCCGGGACGTCGTGGAAGGCCTGCTCGAGCTGCATCTCCACCAGCCGCCCCTCGCTGCCCAGCTCCCTGATGTACGCCCTTATCTCCTCGGCTATCCTCACCGAGGTCTCGAACGTGCTTATCGCCCCTATCACCTCGCGCAGCGTCACGACCCCGTCGTACTCGTGCAGCGTGAGTATCCTCGCCTCATCCCTGAGCCGTCGGGTGAACTTCTCCAGGGTGGCGAGCGCGGAGTCCGCCTTGGAGAGCATCACCCCGATGTCCTCCAGCACGTGTGGTCCGTAGGAGCCCTGATAGAGGCTGACGACCCGCCGGCGCTCGGAGACCACGATCACGAGATCCCCGGTCTGCTGCGCGGTGCGGTGACCGGAGAGATGTCGCATCCCTGTCTCCTCGGAGGGAAGCGAGGGGTCCGGGTTGAGCTGGACGTTGGCGTAGTGGATGACGGAGAAGTCCGGTGAGACGACGAGCGCGCCGTCCATCTTGGCCAGCTCGTAGAGGCGCATCGGCGTGAAGGAACAGTCTATCTTCATGCCGCCGGAGATGATGCCGAGCCGCTTGAGCTTCTCCGGGTTGGAGACGACGATGAGGGCCCCGTTGTTGGCGTGGATGATGTTGTCTATGCCCTCCCTGAGCTCGGTTCCGGGGGCCACGAGCGCGAGCGCCTCGGCCAGTTCGGGAGGCATCTCACGGTGCCGGCCGCTCACGAGAGCGCGGCCTCTACCGCCTCCTGCAGCGTCCTTACTTCCACCGGGCCTGGATCTCTTCCTGCTCGACGGGCACCTCCGTCTGCCGCACGACGCCTGGAACGAACCTCGGGCCTAATTATACGCGTGAAGCCCATCTTCAGAAGCTCCCTCTCGCGGCGCTCGGTCCCGGAGACGGCCCTGAGATCCCCGGTCAGCCCCACCTCGCCGAAGCACGCGGTCCCCGCCCCCACCGGGCGGTCCCGAAGGGCCGACGCTATGGCCAGCGCCACCCCGAGGTCGGCTGCGGGCTCCTCGACACGCACCCCTCCGGAGACGTTGACGTAGACGTCCTGAGAACCGAGGGAGAGGCCGGCCCGGCGCGAGAGCACGGCGCAGAGCATGCTCACCCGACCCGCGTCCACACCGCCCCCCATGCGGCGCGGCACGGCGAGGTGACTGGGAGAGACCAGGCTCTCTATCTCGACCAGCATCGGCCTCGTGCCCTCCATGAGACAGACCGTCACCACCCCCGGCGGCGTCCCTCCCTCCCACTCGGAGAGGAAGAAGGCCGAAGGATCCGAGACCTCGACCATCCCCCCACCGGTCATCTCGAAGACGCCGACCTCGTTGGTCGAGCCGAAGCGGTTCTTCAACCCCCGCAGCACGCGGAAGGTCTGGAAGCGGTCCCCCTCGAACTGGAGCACGGTGTCCACCATGTGCTCGAGCACCCTCGGCCCGGCGATCGAACCCTCCTTGGTGACGTGCCCGACGAGAACGACCGCGATTCCCTCGCTCTTGGCCACACGCATCAGCCTGGCGGCGCTCTCTCGCACCTGCCCGACGCTCCCCGGAGCCCCGGCGAGATCGGGCGAGTAGAGCGTCTGGATCGAGTCGACCACCACGACCTCGGGCCTCTCCTCGAGGATGGTCGCCTCTATCACGTCGACGTCGGTCTCGGCGAGCACCCGGAAACCGGACTTCCCGACCCCTATCCTGCGGGCGCTCATCGCGACCTGCCGCGGGGATTCCTCGCCCGAGACCATGAGGCACCTCTCGCCGAGGTGTCCCATCATCTGCAGAAGCAGCGTGCTCTTTCCCACCCCGGGTTCCCCTCCGACGAGCACCAGAGACCCGGGCACGAGACCGCCCCCGAGCACCCGGTCGAGCTCGGCCATACCGGTGCCCAGCCGTCTCTCCCGCTCCGCTACCACATCCCCCATCGAGAGCGTCGGTGCGGCGGCGCCACGCCTCGCGGCCCGGCTCGCGAAACCCGTGGCCGATCCCTTTGCGGAATCCCTCAGCTCCTCGGCGAACGTGCTCCACTGCCCGCACTCCGGGCAGCGCCCGAGCCACTTGGGCTCCTCGTGACCGCAGTTAGAGCAGACGTAGACGGTCTTCGAAGGCATGAGGTGATTGTAAGGTATCGTCGGTCCTTCTCCAGAAGAAAACCGTAAAAGAAAAGAAGAGCTGCGCCCCCACTCGAGTGGGGGCGCAGCTCCCCGGCAGAGCCTGCTCTCGCAGAGAGAGCGGCTACTCTGCCTTCACGACCTCCTTGGGTTGGATGACCTTGAAGTCCACGATGGACTGGTCGTCGGTGGCATCGTCGGCCGAGATGTCGTTCGCCTCGACGATCACCTTCGACCCGTTGGGGACCTCACCCCGCAGGATCATCTCGCTCATCGGATCCTCGACCATCCGCTGCAGGACCCGCTTCAAGGGCCTCGCCCCGAACGCCGGGTCGTAGCCGGCCTCGGCGAGCTTGTCCAGCGCCTCGGTGGTGAACTCCAGGGTCACGTCGCGCTCGGCGAGCTGGTTGCGCAGCCGCTTTATCTGGATCTCGATGATCTGGCGCACGTGCTCCCGCTCGAGCTTGTGGAAGACGATGACCTCGTCGATCCTGTTCAAGAGCTCGGGACGGAAGATCTTCCTCAGCTCGCTCGTCACCCGGGACTTCATCTCCTTGTAGGAGAGCCCCTCTTCACCGGCGCCGAAGCCCAGAGTCTTGGTCTTGTTGATGTGCTGCGCCCCGACGTTGGAGGTCATGATCAGGACGACGTTCTTGAAGTCGACCTTGCGCCCCTGGGCGTCGGTGAGCTGCCCGTCCTCCAGGATCTGCAGCAGGATGTTGAACACGTCCGGGTGGGCCTTCTCGATCTCGTCGAAGAGCACCACCGAGTACGGCTTGCGCCGGACGGCCTCGGTGAGCTGTCCACCCTCGTCGTAGCCGACGTACCCCGGAGGCGAGCCGACCAGCCGGCTCACGGTGTGCCGCTCCATGTACTCGGACATGTCGAGCCGGATCATCGCGTTCTGGTCACCGAAGAGGTACTCGGCGAGCGTGCGGGCGAGCTCGGTCTTCCCGACGCCGGTCGGCCCGAGGAAGACGAACGAGCCGCTCGGGCGGTTCGGATCCTTGAGGCCCGCCATCGTGCGCCGGATGGAGCGGCTGACGGCCTTTATGGCCTCGTCCTGCCCCACGACGCGCCCGTGCAGGGCCTCCTCCATGTGCAAAAGCCGCTCGGACTCCTCCTCGGTGAGCTTCTTGACCGGGATGCCGGTCCACATGGAGACGATCTCCGCGATCTCGTTCTCCCCGATGGAGACCTGCTTCTCGCCCTCGCCCTGCCGCCACTGCCGGTCGAGCTCGCGGCGCCTGAGCGCCAGCTCACGCTCGCTGTCCCTCAGCCGCGCCGCCTTCTCGTACTCCTGCGCGTCGATGGCGGCCTCCTTCTGGGCCCGAACCTGCGCGAGCTCCTCGTCGACCTCCTTGTAGTACGGGGGCTGCGACATCGTCTTTATGCGCATCTTCGAGGCCGCCTCGTCGACCAGGTCTATCGCCTTGTCCGGCAGGAACCGGTCGGAGATGTAGCGGTCGCCGAGCTGCGAGGCGGCGCGCAGCGCCTCGTCGGTTATGTGCAGCTTGTGGTGCGCCTCGTACTTGTCCCTGAGCCCCTTGAGGATGAGCTCGGTCTCCTCGACGCTCGGCTCGCCGACCTGGATGACCTGGAAGCGACGCTCGAGCGCCTTGTCCTTCTCCAGGTGCTTGCGGTACTCGTCGATCGTCGTGGCACCGATCACCTGCAGCTCGCCCCTGGCGAGAGCCGGCTTGAGGATCGAAGCGGCGTCGATCGCCCCTTCCGCCGCCCCCGCTCCGACGAGGTTGTGGATCTCGTCGATGAAGAGGATGATGTCACCGTGGTCGGTGATCTCCTTCATTATCTTCTTGAGGCGCTCCTCGAATTCGCCGCGGTACTTCGAGCCCGCGACCAGCGCCCCCAGATCGAGCGTGTAGACCTCCTTGTTGGCGAGCAGGTCCGGAACACGCCCGGCCGCGATCTCGTTGGCCAGCCCCTCGACGATCGCGGTCTTGCCGACCCCCGGCTCGCCGATGATCACCGGGTTGTTCTTGGTGCGGCGCACCAGGATCTGCATGATCCGCTCGATCTCCTGCGTGCGCCCGATGACCGGGTCGAGCTTGTCCTCCATCGCGAGCGCCGTGAGGTTGCGCCCGTACTGGTCGAGCTGGCGCGTCTTCGGCCTGCGGGCCTCGGCCCCACCTCTCCCGACGGCCTCGCGCCCCCTCTGCGCCCGGCCGCCGCCGAGGAGCTCCACCACCTTGCGCCTGACCTTGTCCGGATCGACGTCGAGGTTGGAGAGCACCCTCGCCGCCACCCCCTCGGACTCGCGCACGAGCCCGAGCAGGATGTGCTCGGTGCCGATGTAGTTGTGCCCGAGCTGCAGCGCCTCCCTCAGCGCGAGCTCGAGAACCTTCTTCGAGCGGGGCGTGAACGGAGCCTGACCACCGGTCCCCTCCTCGCCGTAGCCGACGATGCTCTCGACCTGCTCTCTGACATCGTCCAGCGTGACCCCGAGTGAAGTCAGCGCCCGGGCGGCGACGCCCTCGTCCTCGCGCAACAGACCGAGGAGCAGGTGCTCGGTCCCGATGTAGTTGTGGTTGAAGTGCCTGGCCTCCTCTTGAGCCAGGACGACGACCTTGCGGGCCCTCTCCGTGAATCGTTCAAACATCAGCGGGAGCCTCCTCTATAATCCCGAGGGTCCTTCACGGTATAGGGTACAGTTGCTCTGTATATACGGTTTGGTTTATATAGCCTGCACATCGGTGAGAGCTTGCTCTTCGGGGTCACCTGCGGAACCTCTTTCTCATCACACCAACCACCTTGAAGTATACAAGGATTCGGCCGCGCACATTTGACTTTTGCCGGCCTTTACGCTAAGAGCGCTACGGAGATCTCTACTTCGACCCCTGAGCGCTCGCATCTTGCGAGTCTAGCACCCCGGTGGTCCGGGCTGGTGATAAATATTACACCGCGAAACGTTCCTTCACGACCTCGGTGGGGAGAGAGGCCAGGAAGGGCCCGGCCTTGGGCCCGCTCTGCCTGCCGAGCAGCACGGTGTAGACCGCCGCGAAGGCCTTCTTCGGCTTGATCCCCATCTCTCTGGCCGTCGAGTAGAGCAGGTCCTGTATCTCTGCGGCTTCCGACTCGTCGGGCAGCCTGTCCCGCACACGCCTGAGATACGACCGCTGCTCCTCGTCCAGCTTCCCGACGGCGGAGGGCAGCTGCGCGGGGTCGAGTAACTCGTAGCGCAGCGACGCGGGTGCCCACCTCGCGGCCCAGTTGCGGGCATAGCCGAGGTCCTTCGCCAGGTTCCCGGTATCCGCCGCAGCCTCTCCGTACCCTCCCCGGCGCAGCATCGCCGCGGCCGCCTCGACGTCCTCGCCGACGGTCTGCGCGACGATGGCCAGATGGGTGAACGGGACGAACGGACGTCCACCTTCCCGCCTGTATTCGTCCATGAAGCGCGGCAGCCCGTTCTCCAGATCCAGGTCCAGGGCCCGCGAAGGATCTGCACCGAGCACCATGGCCCTGAGCGCATCGGGCGGCATCACCTCGAGCAGTTCCCTCGGGAGCAGAACCACGCCTCTGGAGCTGCTCATCGCTCCCTGGCCCCGGATGTTGATCCACTCGTACTCGTAGCGGCCCGGCACCGGGTAGCGGAAGACCTCCCGGGCCATCCTGTCCGCCGAGTCGGTGGAGCCGCCGCGGCTGGTGTGGTCCTTCCCGAAGGGCTCGAAGGTCACCCCGAGCGCCTTCCAGCGCGCCGGAAGCTCGACCCTCCAGCCGAGCTTCCCCTCGCCCTTCGAGTAGTCCGCCACCCCCTTGCGCCCCTCCTCGTCCACGTAGACGACCCGGCTCTCCTCCGGCAGGTGTTCCACCACCCGGTTGCCGGTGAGGCGTCCGGAGGCCGCACGCGGCAGAAAGGGCGACCACCCTTCGGGCATCCTCCTGCCCGTGACCTCCTGCAGGATACGCCGCAGCTCCTCCGTGTGCTCCAGAGCCTCGCGGATGACGTCGGTGTAGACCCCGCTCTCGTAGAGCTCGTGCGAGCGCAAGACCTCTATCTCCATCCCCATCTCCTCGAGCGCCTCCTCGAACGGGGAGAGGAAGTGCTCCGCGTAGGAGGGATGGCAGTCCCCGGCGGGGTCGGGTACGTGCGAGAGGCTCTGCCCCAGAAACTCACCGAAGCTCTCGGGGATACCCGGTGCGATCTTGCGCAGCGGGTCTATCGTGTCGGCGTGGAAGATGAAGCGCGTCCTCTCCCCCCGCTCGCGCAGCGCCCGCGCCACCGCCTCGGCGACCAGAACCTCCCGCAGGTTGCCGACGTGGATGTTGCCGGAGGGGCTGATCCCGGAGACGACGACGTGGGGGCCCTCACCGAGGGCCCCTGCCACCTGCGATGCCCATCCGGGTGTCGTGACGTGCACCATGCTGTTCAAGATCTCACCGTCCGCCGAAGGAGGGCCGGGTCGCAAAACCGGTATACAGACCCTTCCTAACCAGCGTCCTCGACGCTCACGATCTCGTATTCCGTCGAACCGCGCGGCGTGGAGACCACCACGCGTTCTCCCGGGCGGCGCTTGAGTACGGCACGCCCCACCGGGGAGGCGTGGGAGAGCTTGCCGCTCGTGGGGTCGGACTCGTTGGCACCCACGATCTCGAAGGTGCGCTCCTTCCCCTCGCCTACGGCCCGTATCGTGACCCGGCTGCCCAGCTCGACCGCTCCTCCGTTGGAGGCGGAGCGCTCGACGACCCGTGCGTTGCGCAGCCGGCGTTGGATCTCGCTGATCCTACGCTCGAGCAGGTACTGCTCGTTCTTCGCGTCGTCGTACTCCGAGTTCTCGGAAAGATCCCCGAACTCCCGGGCCTGGCGTATGCGGTCGGCAACCTCCTTGCGCCTGTGCTCGGTCAGGTAGGCGAGCTCTTCCTGCAGTTTCTTGTAACCTTCCGGAGTCAGCAGTTCCTGGTTCTTCTCGCTCATAAGCTGGGAGAGTATAAGAGGGCAACCGGCAAGTTTCAACGAAGCCGCGGGAACTTTTCGAACGGCTTCACACCGCGTTCATCTCGTAGAGTATCTTGAGTCCCTTGAGCGTGAGGGCGGGGTCGAAAACTTCTATCTCCCGGCAGTGATCGACGATGACCGGGGCAGGTCCTCCGGTGGCCACCACCTTCGTCTCTTCTTCGGCGCCGAGCTCCACCTTGAAACGGCGGATGAGCGAGTCCACGGCCCCTGCGTACCCGTAGACGAAACCGCTGCGGATCGAATCCGGGGTGTTGGTCGCGATGGCCTTGGGAACCTTCTCCTCCAGATCCACGCTGGTGAGCTTGGCGGCTCGAGAGACGAGAGCTTCGAGCGAGACGTAGATGCCGGGCATGATCGCCCCCCCAAGGTAGCTCGAACTGGTGTCTACGGCACAGACGGTCGTAGCCGTGCCGAAATCCACGATTATCACCGGGGTGCCGTAGAGACGGCTCGCGGCGACCGAGTTGACTATCCGGTCGGAACCGACCTGCGCCGGGTTGTCGTAGCGATTCTCGAGCCCGGTCTTCATCCCGGCCGAGACGGCGTAGAAGGGAATTCCCATCAGGTCTTCGGCGAGATGCTTGTAGGAGCGGACGAGCGGCGGTACGTCGCTGGAGATGATCATGGCGCTCACGTCCTCCAGCCTGACCCCGCGCAACGCGAACAGCGAAGCACAACTCGCCCCCACCTCGTCGGCCATGCGGTGGGGCTCGGTCGCCATCCTCCACGTCGCGCGCAGCTCATCCCCGTCGAAGATGCCGAGCACGGTCTGGGTGTTGCCCACGTCAGCCGCCATCAACAACGCAGCTCCACCCCCTCTACCTCCCTGATGCCGCCCCGGTCCGAACGTCGCAGCAGATCGACGACCAACCCAGCACCGGGGATGCGCAACCCCGCGTCTATGTCCGCGATCCCCACGAGGTTGAACGCCCGGAGGATGCCCGGGTGCGGGAGCGAGAGCTCGGGCCACTCGCCGACCACATCATCGAAGAGCAGGATGTCGATGTCGATCGTGCGCGGCGCCTTCTCCCCCTTCCTCCGCCGTCCGAGCCCGGCCTCCACACCCTGGCAGAAACGCAGAAGCTCCATCGGAGATATCCGGGAGTCGACCTCCACGACGAGGTTGAGATAAGGGGGCTGGGGTCCCGAGACCTCCACCGGCTCTGTCTCGTAGAGGCGGGAGATGTCCTTAAGGGCCGTGGGGTAGCCCAGATCCAGCGCGTCGAGCGCCGCGCGCAGGTGCCCCAGGCGATCTCCGAGGTTGCTTCCCAGGCTGAGGAAGACCCTCTCACCCACCCCGCTCACCGATCAGAAGCATCCTCGCGACGTCCAGCGCCTCCCGGTTGGCGCGCACGTCGTGCACCCGGAAGATGCTCGCGCCGCGCTCGTAGGCCAGCACGGTGGTCGCCACGGTTCCGAACAGGCGCTCCTTCGGGGTCTGCACGCCCGTTATGGTCCCGATGAAACGCTTGCGGGAGGTCCCCACCAGGACCGGGAACCCGAGCTCGCAGATCTCGTCTAGCCGGCGCAAGAGCTCCAGGTTGTGCTCCACGGTCTTGCCGAACCCGATGCCGGGATCGAGTATGATCCTGCCGGGATCGATGCCGCACCCGACCGCGTAATCCACCCGCTCGCGCAGGAAGTCCCTCACCTCGCGCACCACATCCTCGTAGCGCGGGTCCCGCTGCATCGTCCTCGGCTCCCCGAGCATGTGCATGAGCACGACCTCACAGCCAGCCCCGGCGACCACCGAAGCCATCCGCTCGTCCCCCCGCAACGCGGTGACGTCGTTGACGATGCTCGCCCCCTCCTCGAGAGCGGCCTCCGCGGTTTGCGCGTGGTAGGTGTCGACGGAGATCTTCGTTCCCGGCCGAGCGTCGAGGACGGCACGGATGGCGGGCAGCACCCGCCTCTGCTCCTCCTCCTGCGGTACGGGCTCGGCGCCGGGGCGGGTGGACTCGCCGCCTACATCGAGGATCTCCGCCCCTTCGTCGAGCAACGCAAGAGCGTGCTCCAGAGCGGACTCGACAGAGAAAAACTCCCCCCCGTCGGAGAAGGAGTCAGGGGTGACGTTCAGTATCCCCATGAGGCGGGGCGAGGAGCCGGATACCCCGCACTCCCCGGCCCCGCCGGGTGCCTCTCGCGTGACCTGCCAGACCAAAACCCGAGGTCTCCTAGTGGCCGTTTCTCGCCGACGGGCCCTCGAAATGGACCTCGTCCACCGCGTACTCCTCGACCAGCCTCCTGAGGCGCTCGGAGTCGACGGTCTCGTACTCGATGAGCGCCTGGGCCAGCTTGTCCAGAAGCGTCCGGTTGCGGATCAGGATATCCTCCGCCGTGTCGTAGGACTCGTCGACGATGCGCCTTATCTCCTTGTCGATCTGGAAGGCTATCTCGTCGGAGTAATCCGGCTGGTGGGAGGCGAAGTCCCTCCCCAGGAACACCTGCCCGTCGTTGCGGCCAAGCGCGAGGGGGCCGAGCTTGTCGCTCATGCCGTAGCGGGTGACCATCTGCCGGGCGGTCTGGGTGACCCGCTCGAGGTCGTTGGAGGCACCGGTGGTTATCTCGTCGAAGACCACCCGCTCGGCGGCCCGCCCCCCGAGCATCTGCGCCAGATGGGCCATCATCTGCTTGCGGCTCATCATGAAGCGGTCCTCGGCCGGCAGGCTCATCGTGACGCCCAGCGCCTGCCCGCGCGGGATGATCGTTATCTTGTGCACGGGATCGGCGTCCGGCAGGAGCGCCCCGACTATCGCGTGACCGGCCTCGTGGTAGGCGGTGATCTCCTTCTCCCTCTCCGAGATGATGCGGGTCTTGCGCTCCGGCCCGGCTATCACCCGGTCTATGGCCTCCTCCATCTCGGCCATGCTGATCTGGTCCTTGTTGTGCCGCGCCGCAAGCAGCGCCGCCTCGTTGACCAGGTTGGCCAGGTCAGCCCCGGTAAAGCCCGGCGTGCTGCGCGCGATGGTGGAGATGTCCACGTCGTCGGCGAGCGGCTTGCCGCGGGTGTGCACCTGCAGGATCTTCTCCCTCCCCGGCAGATCGGGCCTGTCCACCACTATCTGCCGGTCGAAACGTCCGGGCCTCAGCAGCGCCGGGTCGAGGATGTCCGGCCGGTTGGTCGCCGCGAGCATGATGATCCCGCTCTTGGTGTCGAACCCGTCCATCTCGACCAGAAGCTGGTTAAGGGTCTGCTCCCGCTCGTCGTGGCCGCCGCCCATCCCGGCCCCGCGCTGGCGTCCCACGGCGTCGATCTCGTCCATGAAGATTATGCACGGGGAGTTCTGCTTGGCCTGCTCGAAGAGGTCGCGCACCCGGCTCGCCCCAACGCCGACGAACATTTCGACGAAGTCCGAGCCGGAGATGCTGAAGAAGGGCACGCCGGCCTCCCCGGCGACGGCCCGCGCGAGCAGCGTCTTGCCGGTCCCCGGAGGCCCCACCAGGAGCGCCCCCTTCGGGATGCGCGCCCCGAGCCGCTGGAACTTCTGCGGGTTCTCAAGGAACTCCTTGATCTCGGTGAGCTCCTGGACCGCCTCGTCGGCCCCGGCCACGTCCTTGAACGTCACCTTGGGCTGGTCCTTGCTCATCCGCTTGGCCCGGCTCTTGCCGAAGCTCATCACCCGGTTGCCCCCGCCCTGCATGCTGCTCATGAACAGGACGAAGAGGATCAGGATGAGAATCGCAGGAGCGAGGTAACTGAGCAGGTTGAGCCAGAAGCCGGACTTCTGCACGTCGGTGACGAACGCTATGCCGTTCTGGTTGAGAACGTGCGCCACGTCGTAACCGCTCGGGTAGGAGTACTGGAAGTGCCGGCCGTTCTTCAGCTTGCCCGTCACCTTCTGCTCCTGGTCATGGACCGTGAGCATGTTGCTGCTGTTGTTCGGAACGTTGGTGACGAACTCGTGCTGCTTGACGGCCTTGATCCACTGCTGGGAGTTGAGTGTCTCTACGTTCTGGTTGCCCGTGGAGAGCACCCGTACCAGGATAACGGCGAAGACCAGCAGTATGATGAAATACAGTAGTCCGCCGTTTCTCAAGAATCTGCCCAACTCTCTAACCTCTCACGAAATACGGCAAGGGACACCGGAATTATACTACCCGGCCCGCTCCGGCAAGCGGAGGCTCTCCGCGCTCTAGCGCTTCCCGTCTCCCTGGAAGACCTCGGGCTTGAGCACGCAGATGTCGGGGAGGTTGCGGTACGCCCCGCCGTAGTCGAGCCCGTACCCGACGACGAACTCGTCCGGCACCTCAAAGCCCAGGTACTTCACCTCTATCTCAACCCTCCTGCGGCTCGGCTTGCTCAGAAGCGCAAAGATCTCCAAAGACGCCGGGTTGCGCGCAAGCAGCGATCTTCTCAGGTAGGAGAGGGTCAGCCCCGTGTCGATTATGTCCTCCACGATGAGCACGTGCCGGCCTGTTATGTCCTCTTCGAGGTCTTTGAGGATGCGAACCACCCCGCTGGAGGAGGTTCCGGTCCCGTAGGAGGAGACCTCCATGAAGTCTATCTCGCACGGCAGGTCTATGTAGCGCATGAGGTCCCCGAGCACGATCACCGCACCGCGCAGGATGCAGACGAGCAGCGGGTTCTTGCCCCGATAATCCTCGGTGATGCGCCCCCCCAGCTCGCGCACCTTCTGCTGGATCCCCTCGGAAGGGATGAGGATCTTCTCCACGTCGGGCATCATGCTCTTCATCTCCATGGGCTCCCCTTCACCTCCAGCCTGAGCGCTTTGCGCGTCCTGCGGCCGACCTTGAACTCCTCACCAAGCTCACCGAGGAAGATCCAGGCCACCTCCCCACGTTCGTCGACCACGACGGGGGTCCTGCGCCTGCGATCTCTGGGCACTTTGCGGTCCATCATGGCCCGCATGACCTTCTTGCTCCCCCCGAGCCCCAGCGGTTCGATGACGTCTCCCTCGCGTGCCATCCTCAGCCTGTAGGGGCCGAGGGAGGCGTCCAGGTAGGCGACCTCCGGACGGGCGGCATCTTCTACATTAAAGCCGGAATCTTCCCTCACTTCCAAGGTCCACCCGCAGAAAGAGACGATGCCGGGACGCAGCGCTTCCTCTCGTTCGTCCGGCACGGGCCTGCGGTAGAGGGCCACATCTCCACCGGGACGGCTGGCGGCCACGATACCACCGGGGAGATCGAGGGTCTTCGTGGGCCCTCCCCACCGCGACAGACTGAGTACATCCTCGACCGCCCTGGCCTCCGGGGGCGGAGACCCGGGACGGAGTCGGGCGTACGCCATCCTGACCGCGTGGCGCCGCAGAGCGGGATGGGCGGCTTCGATCTCCTCCCGGACCAGGAGCACCTCTTCCCCGCGCACCTCCAGCAGGCTGCCGGAGATCTTCTCCAGGGCCTCGAGATCCTCGCGGACGAGGGCGGCCATGCGGGCGATGTTCGCGGCCGCGCCCGGGTACAGCTCCTCCAGCACCGGCATCACCTCCAGGCGCACCCGGTTGCGGGCGTACTCCGGGAGCAGGTTGGTGCTGTCCGTCCGGTACGGCTGCCCGAGCCGCTCGAGGTAGGCGAGCACCTCGCTGCGGCGGCAGCCGATGAGCGGCCTCACGACCCGACCCGCGATCGGCGGGATGCCGCCGAGCCCGCGCAACCCCGCGCCACGCGAGACGTTGAGCAGCACCGTCTCGGCGACGTCGTCCGCCGTGTGCCCGGTGGCGATCGTGCGCATCCCGAGCTCCGCGGCCACCTCCCGGGCCAGCCGGTAGCGCTCCCTGCGCGCCCGCTCTTCGATGCCGCTCCCGCCGCGCAGTTGCAGGCGTCTCACCTCGCAACGCACCCCGAGTTCGGTGCACAGCCCGCGCACGAACTCCGCGTCCGCCCGCGACTCCTCACCCCTCAACCCGTGGTCCACGTGCAGCACGGCCGGGTCTCCTCCAAGATCGAGCAAGACCCTCAAAAGCGCCACCGAGTCCGGCCCCCCGGAGACGAGCACCAGCGGGCGCGAGAGGTCCATCCGGTAGCGTCGCGCCGTCTGGCGAACCCTGTCTGCGAAATGGTCGGGGAGACTGTCGTTCACGGAACGAGTATACGGGGTAGACGAAGACCCCGGGGATCGCCCCGGGGCCGTGTAGTAGCGGGGGCGGGATTCGAACCCGCGACCTTCGGGTTATGAGCCCGACGAGCTACCAGACTGCTCCACCCCGCGTCGCGGGAGATAGTTTATCATCGGGGCGGGGTTTGTAAAGTCTCAGAGGCCGCGTACACACGAAGGATGGAAGGATCTTGAAGCAGGGTCGTAGGACCAGAGACCGGGAGCAGATCGAGGGGGCCTCGGGCCGGGAGGAAGCCGACGAGATCCGGTGCGAGGTCTGTGGGACGGAGATGTACGAGCTCCACTGCGAGCTCGTCTGCCCCAACTGCGGCTACCGTCGCGACTGCTCGGACCCCTGAAGGACGGAGGGAGTGACCTCGTCGTGAAGAGGCGCACCGAACGGTGAAAGAGACCGGCCAGGAGAAGGTACGCATAAGACGCGCCTGGGAGGGTGACGCGGAAGATCTGCTGAGGCTCCAGAGACGTCTCGACCGGGAGACCACCTTCATGCTCCTAGAACCCGGGGAACGAACCACCACCGTACGCCAGGAGACCGAACAGATAAGGCGATCCTTCGACACGGGCAACCGCACGATCCTCGTCGCCGAGGCCTCCGGCCGGATGGTCGGATACCTGGAGGCGCGTGGCGGAGACTACCGACGCAACAGACACACGGCCAGCATAAACATGGGCATCCTCCAGGAATTCGTCGGGCGCGGGATCGGGACTGCCCTGATGTCTGAGGCCGAACGCTGGGCCCGCCAGCACGGGATACACCGTCTGGAGCTCACGGTGATGGAGCACAACGAGGCCGCGATCTCGCTGTACAAGAAGATGGGGTTCGCCATCGAGGGTCGCAGGAGGGAATCGCTCTTCGTCGAGGGCTCGTTCGTGGACGAGCTATACATGGCGAAGCTGCTGGGGCGCCAGGAGGAGCACGAATGAACGGTCCGTCCACACGAAACATATGAGCGTGCTTCGCCTGCGGGATCCTAAGCCCGTACCCACCGCCGGACCACGGCAGGATCAAAGCTCCTCGAAGGCCTTCTGCTCGGGGAGACTGGCGCAGTGAGCACGCAACACACCATCACCAACCTGCAGAACCTCATCGAAGGGCTGCCCGAAGAGGAGCGGGATCTGGCCCGGCGCATCTTCGAGATCGACGTCTCGACCGGGAGGCTGATCGTCCCCGAAGGAATGCGAGCGTGGGTCGAGAAGACCTTCGGGTCGGTGGAGGCCGTCGAAGAGCAGCGCATCGTGCGGGTCACGAACAGGGTCACGCTGGAGGGGACGCTCTTCAACGGCCTGCGCGCCTCCCGCCCGCTGGATACGGGCGTGGACCCACGCCTCTCCGAGGAGATAGCGCGCACCGAGGGTGACCCCTTCTGCCGTCCGGAGGAGGGTACGCCGAAGGACGTCTTCGGACGCATCCACGGGGATCACGCGGTAACCGCCTCGAACGTGGCCAAATACGACGCGTTCCACGGTGTGATCGTCTTCGACGAGCACGACCCGCTGCAGCTCACGCCCGAGAGGGTCGAAGACTACTTAGCGGTCGGGATGGAGTGGGGGAAAAGCGCCCTCCGGACCGACCCGGAGGCACGCTACTTCTTCCTGATGTGGAACTGCCTGTGGCGCGCCGGGGGTTCGATCATCCACGGCCACGCCCAGGTGATTGCGGCCCGCTTCTCCCACTACCCAAAGGTCGAGCACCTGAGAAGGTCGGCGCTGGCCTACGGCCCCTCCTACTTCGACGACCTCTACCGCGTCCACGACGCTCTGGGGCTCTCGGTACCGGCGGGCGCCCGGGCTTTCGCGAGCCTCACGCCGGTGAAGGAGAAGGAGGTGATCCTGCTCGGAGAGAGCCTGGAAGACGGCAGCCTGCGCCGCGCCTTCGCCCGGCTCCTCACCGCCTTCACGCGGGAGCTCGGCGTGAGCAGCTTCAACGCCGCCTTCTACCTGCCCCCCCTGGCCCCGGTGCAGGAGGACTGGTCTTCGTTTCCGGCCGTGGTGCGCCTGGTGGACCGGGGCTCGCCCGCGAACCGCACCTCGGACGTCGGGGCGATGGAGCTCTATGCGGCGCCGGTCGTCGCTTCCGACCCGTTCGCGGTCGCCGAAGCGCTGAGGGGTGTCCTCTAGCGGGTTATCGTCTCGTCGTCGGGGACGAACTCGACGGCCTCGGGGTCAGTATGGAAGACCCGGACCCTGACGGTGGTGGCCGCGAGAAGCATCCCGAGGATCCCGGCGTGCAGATCCTGCGGGCGGGCGGGCTCGACCCAGCCGACCTCGGCGTTGGAGAGATCGGCGTCGGTGGTCACGAACCGTTGCAGGAAGAGGCTGAACGGAACCCTGAGCAGGAAGGAGAGCAAGACCCCGAGCACGATCATGGCGTAGAGCCCCTGGCCACCCAGGTATATGCCCACGCCGAGCGCGATGAGGAAGAAGACCGCGGCGAGCAGGTTCGCCGCGACGATCGTCGTGCCGCAGTTGCGGTGGATGGCGAGCCTCCTCTCACCCCGCTTCAGGCGCTGGAGCGCCTCGCGCGCGGCGCTCTCGACCTCCTCGATCGAGCGCACGCCCTGAACGAAGAACCCCTCGTCGGTGGAGAAGCCGTTGAGCCTGCGGCCGGGTTCCCGCTCCATCATCACCGCTATCGTGGCGTGCTCGAGGGCGTGGTTGCGCCTCAGGATCCTGTTCCCGAACATTGCGGCGAGCTGTCTCGGGTAGACGAAGAGGCTGCCCAGGGCCTGAAGCGAGAAGATCACGGGCAGCAAGAACAGGAAGGACACGGCCAAAAAGGCCACGAAGAAGAGTAATATTATGCTCACCTTCTCACTCTCACCTTTGCGCTACGCATCTACGTCCGGCAATGAGTATACTCCCGCGCCACGCCGGGGGACGGTAAAGTTCTCACGGCCCGCTCCACCGGAAAGGGAGCCGGACCTCGCCGGGAACGTCGAGCTCGTGCAGGAGGGCGAGCGCGGCGAGAACGACTTCCCGGTGCCTGCGCGCGTCGTGGGGTTCCCCCGCCGGGAACCCGTAAGGGAAGGGCACCCGGGCCACCCTGGGGGCCTCGACCCCGTCCTCCATCGCGAGGGTGACCGTCGGGATCCCGCGCCCCTCTATCGTCTGAGCTACCAGCCCCACGGACCGGTGGCACAGCGGTCAGGAAGGGGTCAGGAGCACGGCGTCGACCGCATCCCGGAGCAGTCTCCCGGCTACCTCGGGAGCGGTCTCCTCCGCGAGCGGTGCGGGATCGTGGATCGCCCCCATGAAGCTGAAGTGTCTCCGGTTGAGCTCTCCCACCACGCCCTCCTCCGCGAGCTTCCGCAGGGTCCAGAGCGGGAAGACGCTGTCGAGGTCCTCCGCGGGCCGTCCCGGACGCGGGTAGTAGGCGTGGGTCCAGGTGAGCTCTTCTGCCCCGGCCGGGATCTCGCGGTACGAGCAGTCGCCCGCGGGGTCGTCTATGTCGAAGCGGGGCTGCTCCGGCAGGTGCACCCCGCCGGTCGAGACGAGAGCGACCCGGCATTCGGAGAGCGGCTTCTCCGGCCGCGCGAACGGCACCATCACGCGTTGAAGCGAACCAGCATCACGTCGCCGTCTCTCACGACGTAGTCGCGGCCCTCGAGACGGACCTTCGCCTCCTCGCGGGCCTTCGCCCACGAGCCGGCCTCGACGACCTCGTCCCAACGACCGACCTCTGCGGCGATGAAGCCCTTCTCCATGTCGGAGTGGATCCTGCCTGCGGCCTCCCTGGCGGTCGCCCCCTCGCGAACGGTCCAGGCCCGGCTCTCCTTCTCCCCGGCGGTGAAGAAGGTTATGAGGCCGAGCAGCCGGTACGCCGCCCGCACGAACTCCTCGAACCCACTGGATCCGACGCCGAGCATCGCGAGGTACTCCCCGGCCTCCTCCGGCGAGAGACCGGCGATCTCGTCCTCCAGCTTCGCCGAGAGCCGCACGGCCTCCGCACCCTCGCGCGCCGCCACCTTCTCCACCTCGGCGCTGTAGGCATCCCCCTCCGCGAGCGAATCCTCGTCCACGTTGGCCACGTACAGGGTGGGCTTGGCGGTGATGAGCGTCCTTAACGCCTCCTCGACGGGCTCCCGCTCCGGGAAGGTGCGCGCCGGGTTGCCCTCGGAGAGGTGCTCGCGCAGCCGCTCGAGCGCGGCGGCCTCCTCGACGAGGCTCTTCTCGCCGCTCTTGGCCGCACGCGAGACGCGCTCGATCCTGCGCTCCACGGTCGCGAGATCGGCGAGCAGAAGCTCGGTGTTTATCGTCTCTATGTCGTTCCCGGGATCCACACCCGCGTGCACGTGGGAGACGTTCTCGTCGGCGAAGCAACGTACCACGTGCGCTATCGCGTCACACTCGCGGATGTGTCCGAGGAACTGGTTCCCGAGCCCCTCACCCCGGCTCGCCCCGCGCACGAGCCCGGCTATGTCGACGAAGTCGACCGTCGCCGGGACCTTCCGTCGGCTCCGCATGACCCCGGCGAGCGCGTCGAGCCTGTCGTCCGGCACGACGGCGACGCCCAGGTTGGGCTCTATCGTGGTGAACGGATAGTTCTGCGCCTCCGCCCCCGCCCGGGTGAGGCTGTTGAAAAGCGTGGATTTTCCTACGTTGGGAAGACCTACTATCCCTACTTTCATGAACCTATTGTATCCGCAAACGAGCCGCGGCACGCCCGCTCGGAGCGCGGTAAAATCGTGCATTGCGAGAGCGAGCAGCGAAGAGGTAGGGAGTCTTGGACAGGCAGCTCCAGATACAGATCCTCACCGATCACTATCAGAGGCCGCGTCACCGGGGGCCCCTCGAAGACGCCGACGTCACGATGCCCGGGGGCAACCCCGGCTGCGGCGACGTCGTCACTATCTACCTGAAGGGCGCAGAGGACGAAAAGCACCTCGAAGATGTGACCTTCGAGGGAGAGGGCTGCACGATAAGCATGGCGGCCGCGAGCATGCTCCTCGAGGAGGTCCACGAGAAGGATCTGACGATGGACGAGATCCTCGAGATGGACTACAACGAGATGATCGAGAAACTCGGCCGCCAGATCGTCGCCTCCCGCCCGAGGTGCGCCACCCTGGGGCTCGGTACGCTCAAAGCCGCGATCCGGCGTTACCAGCGAGACCGGCGGCTCGACGCGGCGGGGGTCGGCCGCGAGGAGAGCGAGGGGCTGGTCTTCGGCGAGGGCGCCGAGGAGGCGGCCCGCAGAAAGTAGCGCTCTTTTGTTTTATCCTTACTTCTGAGAACGAACCGCACCAGCGGTCCGTCCATGGAGTCTGAGCGGGGAGGAGCAGATGAGAAGGCTTGCTTTGGCGGTCCTTACCGTCCTCGGGCTGGCTCTGGTCGCAGCGGCGTGTGCTCAGAGCAGCCAGACGGTCAACAGACAGCAGAGCTCGACCGGCACGCAAGCCGTGTCCTCTTCGTCGGCAGCAACGTCTGGGGCTTCGTCTATCTCCTACGCGAGCCCGGCGTCCTCCCCGAGCAAGGCCTCCGGGCAAAGCTCTGGCAAACAGGGGGGAGACCGTGCGAGCTCCGGCGTCGCGGCAAAATCCAAGGCCATGAAAAGCAGCGCGAAGCGGTCATCCGGTACGGAGCGGGGCGGCCTCCCGGGCTTCACCGCGGCGTCGCAGGCGCAGGGAGGTACGCCGGGTGCGGCCGACAGCATCCGAAACGTCAGGTTCGGCCGCCACGGGAGCTACGAGCGGCTGGTGATAGACTTCGGCAAGAACGGGGGGACGGCGACCTCGGTCCCACGCTGGAGGCTCTCGAGCCCCGCGGGTGAGGGCTACAGCCGCATCTACCTCCCCGGGGTCAGGTCCACTTCCGCCTCCGGCAGCAATCTGGGCGGCTCCATCATGGACGACTACTACGTGGTCCGAGCCCCGAACGGGGGGCTCTTCGTAGACGTGTTCGCGACCGGAGGGTTCCGCTACCGGGTGTTCGGCCTGGACAACCCGGGACGTCTGGTGATCGACTACCAGCCGTCGGGCTCTGCTCTGGGACGCCCGCTCCCGGTGCGTGGCAAGCAGGTCGTCGTCATGGAGCCCCGCAAGGGTGAGTCGGTCTCGAGCCCGCTCACCGTGGAGGGCTACGCCCGCACCTTCGAGGGTCAGGTCACGGTCCTGCTCAAGGACTCGAGCGGAGCCGTCATCGCCCGCAAGAGCACGAAGGCCAACGACTGGTCGAGCACCTGGGGTTACTTCAGAACGACCCTCACTTTCCCGGCCTTCAACGGAAGCGGAACGCTCGAGGTAGGCTCCGCGAGCGCGAAGACCGGCCAGTTCGAGGGCGTGAGCGTCCCGGTCTCCGCCGGGAGATAGGAGGCTACCCCCTCCTGCAGGCGAGGGCTCCGGCGGCGACCGAAGCGACGAGGAAGATCACGGCCTCGAAGAACGCGGCGAGGGCGATGGAGAGCAGGAAGATCTGCCAGGCCTCGCCGGGGGTGAGGTGCAGGCCGGTGGCGTCGGAGAGTGCTGCGGCGATCCTGCGGGAGCCCAGGCTGCTCGCGGAGAGCAGCGCCCCCGCGGCGCTCCCCACGACGAAGACGGGCATCGCCACGAGCCCGGCGGCGAGCCCGGCCCTGGCTCCATCGGCGGGCCGGCCGCCGTGTTCCGTGGATCGAGCCACCCGCCGTCCACAGAGCACGCCGACGAAACCGGCAGCGATAACCCCGGCCAAAGCGCCGAGAAGGGAGACTACGAACCCGACGACGCCGCCGGTTATCCCCCACCGTACGCCGGCACGAGCGGCCTCTCTCCAGAGCTTACCGTGATTCACGGGACGGCATTCTACAGCCTACCAGGCCCCTAACGCACGAACAGCCAGCCCGCGATCGCCACGCCGTAGATCACGATGGCAATCCTGAGCACCCGGTCGCTGAGCCGCTGGGCCGCCCACGCCCCGAACCTCCCCCCGACGATCGAGGCCGGTGCGACGATAGCCACCGCTCCCCAGGCGACCGGCGTGAGGATTATGAACCCCACCGCTGCGACCCCGCCTATTACGATCTGCAAAAATGCCTTCAGAGCGTTTATCCGCTGCAGGCTGTCGTCTATGGCTATCCCGAGCAGCGCCAGCACGGCCACACCGAGCGCAGCCCCGAAGTATCCTCCGTAAACGGCGGCGAGGGTCTGAGCGGCGAGGACGCCCAATCCCGGCCGCGTGCCCCGGCGCTTCTGGAAGCGGGCGAGCAACTTCCCCACATAGGGCTGGACCGCAAGAAGAGCGCAGGCCAGCAGAACGAGGAACGGCACCACCCCCTCGAACTGGGCCCGAGAGCTCTTCAGAATCAGGAAGACCCCGATGGCGCTGCCCACCGTGCTCGCTATGGAGAGAGGGATGATCCTGCCCTTCTGCCCCGAGAGGTAGCGGCGATATCCCCATCCCCCACCCACGTATCCCGGCACGGCGGAGACGTTGTTGGTGACGTTGGCGACTATCGGTGGATACCCCACCCACAAAAGAGCGGGGAAGCTGATCAGAGAACCTCCCCCAGCGGCGGCGTTGAGCGCTCCGGAGAGAAACCCCGCACCCGCAAGCACCACCCCCTGCCACAGATCAAAACTCAAAACACCCTTCCGCTCTCGTCAAACCCTCCGGCAAAGATCAACCCTCAAAAACCTCCTCTGCCTTCAAACATCCTAAAAGCGTATATCCCACACAGGCCATTAAAACAACACCCCACCGTAAAGTCCTTCCCGATCCTTCGCTCATTTTTGCTCATATTCGACTTTATTTGACAATATATGACCGACACTGGTAAATTGTTCTTGTCGGTAGGAAGAGGCGGATGAAAGGCAAGAGCGGGGACAGGAGCATACCGGCGGAGCGCAGGGCGCGGGTTCTGAGCCTGCTACGGTCGCGGGGAGCGGCGTCGGTGGCCGAGATCGCGCGGGAGACGGGGGTTTCGGAGTCCACGGTGCGCAGGGATCTCAGGCTGCTGGAAGAAGAAGGTGGCATACGCCGCTCGCACGGGGGGGCGGTGACGTCCGAGAGGGCGACCTTCGAGCCCCTCTTCGAGGACCGGCGTCGCAGCCACGCGGAGGAGAAGGCGAGGATAGGCGGGCATGCCGTCTCGCTCCTGGAGGAGGGGCAGAGCGTCATCTTCGACTCCTCATCGACGGTGGTCGCGGCGATAGAGGCGTTCGCGAGGCGGCCTCTCCGGATCACCGCGGTCACGAACGACGTGTATGCGGCCTCGCTGCTCGCGTCGGTCTCCGGGGTGAAGGTCCTGGTCTCAGGAGGGGTGGTGAGGGAACGTTCGTTCACGCTGCTCGGGCCCGAGACCCAGGCGTTCTTCGAGCGGCTGCACGCGGACGTCGCGCTCGTCGGGATACACGCGATCGCGGGCACGACGCTCACCGAGGCCGGGTTGGAGGTCGCGGCGGTCAAGCGGGCGATCATCCGCGCCGCGCGGAGGGTCGTGCTGCTCGCCGACCACAGCAAGTTCGGGCCCCCGGCCTTCTTCGACGTGTGCGCCCTGGAGGAGGTGGACGATCTGGTAACGGATGTGAATCTATCGAAAGAACTAGCACGCGAGCTTTCGCATCTAGAAGGAACAAAGATTCATATGATCTGAGTACATAGAAAAATCAAGCACAAACCCCAACACTGATATTACAAGGAGGTTTCTTAATGCCGATAAAACGAACCTTGGAGAAGATACCGGGGGGCATGATGATAGTGCCACTTTTCATTGGCGCAGTAATTCGCACGATTTTTCCCAACATAACCAATAACGAGGTACTTTCTAATTCTTTTACCGGTGGATTGCTTTTTGGAACCTTGGCTCTGTTAGGAGCATTCTATATTTGCCTTGGAGCCACGATACAGTTCAAAGCAGCCGGATACATCATCAAAAAGGGCGGTGCTCTGTGGGCAAGCAAAATCTTGACAGCAGCGGCAATCGGATTATTAATCAAGCTACTAGCCTCAGATCAGAACCATCTATTCTTGGGACTTTCAGCTCTAGCCATAGTCGCAGCTTTTTCAGATACTAACGGTGGCTTGTATATGGCTTTGATGGGTCAACTAGGTAGGAAAGAAGATGTAGCAGCATATTCCATAATGTCATTAGAGTCTGGTCCATTTTTCACTATGTTGATTTTAGGAGTCACCGGCCTCGCACATTTTCCTTTTGTCGCTTTTGTCTTTGCAATTCTTCCGTTAGTGATTGGAATGGTTCTTGGAAACGTAGATCAGGATATGAGAACTTTTTTGAGTAAAGGTCAAGAAGTATTGATACCCATGTTCGCGCTAGCTTTAGGAATTGGAATAAACCTCAAAGATATCGCTGCAGCGGGCATCTCGGGGATCGTATTAGGAGTAGGAGTATTCAGCATAACTGGCGTTGTTCTGATAGCCTTGGACAGGCTAACCGGGGGTACAGGATTAGCCGGTATAGCAGCTGCATCAACGGCAGGCAACGCTGCTGCCGTACCATTGGCTGTAGCAGCTGCCTATGCTGGCTATAAAGGTATCTCGAATACTGCCACTGTCCAAGTGGCGGCCTCGGTCATAGTGACAGCTATACTGGTTCCTGTATTTACAGGTTGGTATTACCGGCGCCTACAAAGGCGCTCCAAAGAAACTTCTCAAGCTACCTATCAACAGTGATAGCCATCGTCGCCGACGACCTCACCGGGGCGGCGGACTGCGGGGTGCAGTTCGCCCGCTCCGGGTACCGTACGGCCGTGCTCTTCCAGGACAGCACCACCCTGCCGGAGGCCGACGCCCTGGCGCTGGACGCCGGCTCCAGGGAACTGGGGAGAGAAGGAGCCGCGGGCAGAACCACCGAGGCTACAGGGCGCGTGCGGCACGCCTCCATCCTCTACAAGAAACTCGACTCCACCCTGCAGGGCAACGTCGCCGCGGAGCTCGGCGCCGCGCTCGAGACCTCGGGACGCCGGGCCTGCCTCCTCGCCCCCGCCTTCCCGGAGATGGGCCGCACGACCCGTGAGGGGACGCAGGTTCTCCACGGAGAGCCGCTACCCGGGGGGCACCTCCCGACCCTGCTCGAGAGAGCCGGGCTCGGTCCGGTGGAAGTGCTGGCGGCAAGAGCCCGCCGCGAAGACGCAGTCCGGTCACTCGCGCGGGCGCGATGGATCGTGGCGGACGCGGAAGAGCAGAAACATCTCGAGCACCTGGTACGCTGCGTTCGAGACCCCGCCTCCGTACTCTGGGCCGGCTCGGCGGGGCTCGCCCGGGCGCTCGGCTCGGTCCATCCCGGCCCACGGAAGGTGCCGGGCCCGCCCACCTTCTCCGCCCGCAGGGTGCTCGTCGTCGTGGGGAGTACCAGCGCCACCTCCCGTGAGCAGCTCGACGTCCTCAAGCAACGCGGCCTGGAGGTCGTCCCGCTCGCAGAAGACGCGACCGATGGCCTGCGCCGCGTCCTCACGGCCGGTCGCAGCGCCGCTCTGTGCTCCGCCCCGCAGAGGAGTGCGGGGGCGGAACAGAGGATATCCGCCGCACTCGCGCGGGTCGTGGTCAACCTGGCCGGGGAAGACCTCTTCGACGCGCTGGTGCTCACCGGAGGGGAGACGGCCCGCCGGATCGCTTCGGCGCTCGGAGAGCGCGGTATCCTGTTGAGAGGAGAGGTGGAGCCCGGCGTTCCAGCGGGCACCCTGATCGGGGATCGCCCGTACCCGGTCGTGACCAAGGCAGGGGGCTTCGGCGGGCCCGAGACGCTCTGGAACGCGCTTCTCACCCTGACCGGAGGAGGACGATGACCGAGGACAGAAGAACACTTCCCATCGTCGCGGTCACGATGGGAGACCCGGCGGGCGTCGGCCCGGAGGTGGTCGCCAGGACATTCGCCGAGGAGGACTTTCAGCGAGAAAACCACGCGGTCATCGTCGGGGACGCGGGTATTCTCGGGCGCGCGATAAGCCTCCTCGGGCTCCCCCTGAGCATGAACGTCATAGGAGGGGTCTCGGAGGCCCGCTTCGAGCCGGGCATCGCCGACGTCATCACCCGGAGCGAGCTGCCCATGGACCTCCCGTTCGGCAAGCTCGACGCCCGGGCCGGGGACGCCGCCTTCGAGTACGTCCGCCACGCGACCTCCCTCGCGCTGGAGGGAGAGGTGGACGCGGTCGCCACCGCGCCTTTGAACAAGGAGGCGATGCACCTCGCCGGGCACAAATACCCCGGTCACACCGAGATCCTGGCGAAGCTCACCGGCACCAGAGACTACGCGATGATGCTCGTCGCGGAGGATCTGCGCGTCATCCACGTCTCGACCCACGTCCCACTGAGAGAGGCCATAGAGCTGGTGCAGCCCGAGCGGGAGCTCGCCGTGATCCGTCTCGCCCACGAGACCCTGAGGAAGCTCGGCATCGAGGAACCCAGGATAGCCGTCGCGGGCCTCAACCCCCACGCCGGGGAGAACGGCCTCTTCGGCGAGGAAGACGAAAGGCTCATAAGGCCGGCGGTGGAACGGGCACGGGAGGAGGGGATCGACGCGAGCGGTCCCTACCCGCCGGACACGATCTTCTCGCGGGCCAGGAAGGGGGAGTTCGACATCGTGGTCGTGCAGTACCACGACCAGGGCCACATCCCTGTGAAGCTCTCTGGATTCGAAACGGGGGTGAACGTCACGGTGGGCCTGCCGTTCTTCCGCACCAGCGTCGACCACGGGACCGCCTTCGATATCGCGGGTACGGGCAGGGCGGACCACCGCAGCATGAAGGCCGCGATAGAGCTTGCCCGCGAGCTGAGCGGCCGGATGGCGAGGAGGTGATGGAGGTGGAGTTTCCGAAGGTGGCGCTCGTGCGCCGCGGGTTCCCACGGCCGCGGGTGGAGGAGGTGGAGGAGGAGCTGCGCAGGCAGTGCGCGCGCCCGGAGATCCGGAAGAAGCTCCGACCGGGGATGAGGGTGGCGATCACCGCCGGGAGCCGCGGCATCTCGGACATCCCGAAGGTGCTCGAGACGCTCGTCGGCATCGTGCGAGGGGCCGGGGCGGAGCCGTTCATAGTCCCGGCGATGGGCAGCCACGGCGGGGCCACCGCCGAGGGACAGCTCGAGGTGCTCGAGAGCCTGGGCGTCACCGAACGGAGCGTCGGAGCACCGATCCGCTCCTCGATGGAGACCGTCGAGATCGGACGCACCCCACACGGTATCCCGGTCTACATGGACCGGCTGGCCGCGCAGGCGGACGGCGTGGTCGTCGTGGGCCGGATCAAGCAGCACACCGACTTCCACTCGGAGATAGAGAGCGGGCTCCTGAAGATGGCCGCGATCGGGCTCGGCAAGCACGCCGGGGCCCTGGAGCTGCACGCCCGCGGCATCCCAGGCATCCGCGACCACATGGTCGAGGCCGGAAGCCTCGTCTTCTCCTCCGGCAAGATCCTCTTCGGGGTCGCGCTCGTCGAGAACGCCTACGAGGAGACCGCGATCCTGGAGGTCATCCTGCCGGAGGCCGTAATCGAACGCGAGAAGGCGCTGCTGCGGCGGGCGAGAAACCTGGCCCCGAAGCTCCCCGCAGAGGAGATCGACGTCCTCTTCGTCGACGAGCTCGGCAAGAACTACAGCGGGACCGGGATGGACACCAACGTCATCGGCCGCTACCGCATCCCGGGCGTCGAGGAGCCGGAGAGCCCGAAGGTCAGGTACATCATCGTGGGTGACCTCAGCGAGGCCTCGCACGGCAACGCGCTCGGGGTGGGGCTCGCGGACTTCACTACGAAGCGGCTCTTCGAGAAGATGGACTTCGCCGCGACCAACCAGAACGTCCTCACCAGCACGTTCGTCGAGCGGGGTAAGATCCCGCTGATCCTGGAGAACGACCGCGAGGCGCTCGAGGCCGCCGTCCGCTGCAACTGGGGTGTCCCACCGGAGAGGGCGCGCTTCGTGCGCATCCCGAACACGCTCGACCTCAGATACGCCCTCGTCTCGGAGAACCTGCTCGAAGAGGTGCTCGCGGCGGGCGACGCGGAGATCGTGGATGGACCCGCAGAGCTGAGCTTCGATAGATCGGGGAACCTGAGGCCGCTGGCGGAATCGAGCCGACTCCTGTGATCCGGGACCCCGCAGGCGCCGTATACGGCGTATCCGAAACCGGTCTCTGGAGAAAGGAGCGGTAATGGTCCAGCAGTCGTTCACGGAGGAGGCCCTCTCGCGGCGCGGCTTCCTCTCCGGCTCGGGCAGGCTGCTCGGCGGCGGGGCGCTGGCGCTCGCGCTCGGCGGCGGAGCCCTGCTCCCGAAGACCGCCGAGGCCGCGAACACGGCGGGGGACATCGCCGTCCTCAACTACGCGCTCACGCTGGAACATCTGGAGTACACGTTCTACAGGGAGGGCCTGAAGAGGTTCACCACCCAGGACTTCCGGCTCGCGTTCCTCAGGTACCGTCGCTACCAGAAGGCGGGGATACGCATCCTCGACGGCGCCGAGGTAAGGAAGTACTTCGAGCTCATCCGGGAGCACGAGCACGACCACGTCAAGACGCTGACGGCCGTCATCCGGCAGCTCGGCGGCAAACCCGTGCCGGAGTGCCGCTACCGCTTCCCGTACAAGAACGTGAAGGGCTTCGTGCAGCTCGCCCGCATCTTCGAGAACCTCGGCGTCTCGGCCTACGACGGTGCGATCCACAAGATAAAGAACCCCGACCTGCTGACCGCCGGCGCGACGATAGCGACCGTCGAGGCGCGCCACGCCTCCTACCTCAACCTCATAAACGGCTACGTCCCCTTCCCCGCCTCCTTCGACAAACCCAAGTCGAAGCAGCAGGTCTTGAAGGAGGCCTCGCCGTTCATCACCTCCTGCCCGCGGTAGGGATACTGCGGACCTCCTCTCGCCGGGGCCCCTTTCGGGGTCCCGTTTTCATCCCCCGGTACACCGGGCTTCACTTCGAGCCTCTCCGGGCTTACCATCGCCTCATCGGGAAGAGAGGAGGGAAAGTTGGCCCGCATCTACACAGACCAGGACGCGGATATCGGGAGGCTCGCGGGGCGCACCGTCGCCGTGATCGGCTACGGCAACCAGGGCCGCGCCCAGGCCCTGAACATGCGCGACTCGGGGATAGAGGATATCATCGTCGGCAACGTCCGCGACGAGAGCTGGGACCGGGCGGAGGAGGACGGCTTCCCGGTCATGCCCATCGCAGGGGCCGCACGAAGGGGAGAGGTGATCCTCCTGCTCATCCCCGACGAGGTGGCTCCGGAGGTCTACACGGAGCATATCGGGCCGCACCTCACCCCCGGGAAGACGCTCGTCTTCGCGAGCGGCTACAACGTGACCTTCTCCCACATCGAACCGCCCGAGGGGGTGGACGTGGTGATGGTCGCCCCGCGCATGATCGGGGAGGCCCTCAGGGCGCTCTACCTCTCCGGGGATGGGGCGCCGTGCTTCGTGGATGTCCACCGGGACGCCTCCGGACACGCCAGGGAGGACTGCCTGGCGCTCGCGAAGGCGATAGGCTGCACGCGGGCCGGGGCGATAGAGGTCGGCTTCGAGCAGGAGACCTGGATGGACCTCCTCGCCGAGCAGGGGATCTGGCCGCTCATCATGAGGATCTTCCTCGCGGCGTTCGAGCTCGAGGTCGAGGCGGGCATACCGCCCGAGGCGGCGCTTTTGGAGCTCTACGTCTCGAAGGAGCCGGCCGAGATCTTCGAGCGGGCGGCCGAGGTGGGCTTCTTCGAGCAGCTCAGGCTCCACTCGCACACGAGCCAGTACGGGCAGCTCTCCCGCCTCGCGGAGACGGACCGGGTCGGGATAGAATCCTTCCTGCGCGAGGCGCTCGAGGAGCGCATACGCTCAGGGAGCTTCGACGCGGAGTGGTCCGCGAAACGCCAGGAGGGGGAGAAGGCGCTGGAGGAGCTGTACGCCCGGGTGATGCAGCACCCGATGGTGCGGGCGGAGGCGAGCCTGCAGGAGATGCTCGGCGGAAAGGAGGCGCGGTGATAGACCTCGGCGGGATCGGCGCGGCGCGGGTGGTCGACCTCTCGGTCACGCTCTCCGAGCGGCTTCCGGGCACCTGGCCGGGACACATGAGCTTCGCCCACCACAACTGGAACTGGTTCGCCGAGGTCGAGGGCCCCACCGGCAGGACCCGCAGCACGGCTCCCTACCAGACCAACTTCATCGTCATCGACGAACACTGCGGCACCCACTTCGACGCCCCCACCCACTTCATCCCGCCGGAGGGCTCGGGGCTCCCGGCCGCGGGCCCGCTCGGGAGCCAGAGTGGGGAGAAGGTGCCGCCGGAGGAGCTGATGGGACCCGCCGTCGTGGTCGACGTGCGGTTCCTCTCCGGGCAGGGTAAACCCGGGGTGAGCCCCTTCATCGAGCCGGAACACATAAGGGCCTTCGAGGAAGAGCACGGGGAGCTGGAGGAGGGCGAGGTGGTGCTGCTGCGGACCGGCTGGGACCGCTACTACGCCGAGGGCGAGGAGGGCGAGAGGTTCATGCAGGCCCCGCTCGTCACCGGAGAATCCCCGGGCTGGCCCGCACCCTCACCAAAGCTCGCCGTCTACCTGCACGAGAAGGGGATAAGGACGCTCGGCATAGACGCCCCGAGCATCGGCAGCGCACACGACGGGGTGCCGGTGCACCGGGAGGGCCTGGGCAGGGGGATGCGCTACGTCGAGATCCTGACGAACCTCGGAGAGCTGCCCGTGCGGGGGGCGTACTTCATCTTCCTCCCCCTCAAGGTCGCCGGATCGAGCGGCGGGCCCGGCAGGGCCGTCGCGCTGGTCCCCCGGGGAGCATAAACAAAGGAGCAGCCCATCCCCCGACATAAAGGAGGCCCAAGGATGGCACGAAAAGAGGGGTTCAGGCTCGGGATCTACGTGTTCGAGGGCGCCGAGATAGTGGACTTCGCCGCGCCTTACGGGGTATTTTCGGTCGCCCGGCGCTTCGACCCGGAGCTCGATGTCTTCCTCGTAGGGGAGGCGATGCGGCCGGTGCAGGCCCAGGCGGGGTTCACCGTCCTGCCGAACTACTCCTTCGGAGACCATCCGGCGATGGACGCTTTCCTGATCCCGGGCGGCATCGGGACCCGGCCGGAGATGCACAACCGCAACCTGCACGACTACGTCCGTTCCCTCCCGGAGGAGACGCTGCTCGTCAGCGTGTGCACGGGCTCGTGGGTCTACGCGAAGATGGGCCTGCTCGACGGGCTCGCCGCGACCAACCGCAAGGAGCCGGACAACACCGAGAAGCCCCCGAACGGCAAGCCCCCGATCGATCGCCTCGCCGACATCGCGCCCGCCTGCAGAGTCAGCCGGGCCCGGGTCGTGGACACCGGGCGCATCCTGACGGCAGGCGGCATCTCCTCCGGGATGGAGATGGGCTTCTATTTGCTGAAGCGCGCCGGATACGACGAGGAGTTCGTCTCCGAAGTCGCGCGGGTCATGGAGTACACCAGGGCTTACGAGGCGTACCGCGACGACGTGGAGGTCGTCGGGGAGCGCTCACCCGGCGTATGATCTCCGCCCGCGCCGACGTGGTCGGGAGCCTGCTGCGTCCCCCCTACCTGCTCGAGGCCAGGGAGCGCCGCGCGGCGGGCGAGCTCTCCGCGGCGGATTTCAAGCGCGTCGAGGATCGGGCCGTGGACGAGGCCCTCGCGTTGCAGGAGCGGGTGGGGCTCTCTGTCGTGACCGACGGCGAGATGCGCCGGGAGTCCTTCCAGAGCCAGCTCGTCGAGGCCACCGAGGGTTTCGGTCCCCACACCTTGGACGCCTACCTCTGGGGCGAGTGGCACGGCGACGAGCGGGTGGGAGACAAGAGGACCGAGCGGCCACAGAACCTCGGTGTCGTCGGCAAGCTCCGGCGCGTACGCAACCTCTCGGTCGAGGAGTTCGTCTACGCCCGGGCGCGCACGGACAGGACCATCAAGGTCACGCTCCCGAGCCCTTCCCTGTACGCCAGCTTCTGGTCTCCGGAGGTCTCCAGAGAGGCCTACCCGACGCTCGACGAGTTCCTGGAGGATGTGGCGCGGCTCTTGCGGGAGGAGGTCGAGGAGCTGGTGCGGCTCGGGGCCACCTACATCCAGCTCGACGCCCCCCACTACCCGCTGCTCCTGGACCCGAAGACCCGGGCGTTCTACGAGGCGCGCGGCTGGAACCTCGACCGCTGGCTCACCCGCGGCGTCGAGCTGGACAACCACGTCATCGGGGATCATCCCGGCGTGACCTTCGCGTTCCACCTCTGCCGGGGTAACCAGGGCAGCCGCTGGCTCGTCTCCGGCTCCTACGAGCCGCTGGCGCGGAGGATCTTCGGCGGCATAAACGCCGGGAGGCTCATGCTCGAGTACGACGATAAGAGGAGCGGCACCTTCGAGCCCCTGCGACACCTGCCGGAGGACAGGATAGCGGTCCTCGGGCTGGTGACGACCAAGAACCCTCGCCGCGAGACCGTGGAGGAGTTAGAAGCACGCATCCGTGAGGCCACCCGTTACGTCCCGCTCGAGCGGCTGGCGATAAGCCCCCAGTGCGGGTTCGCAACCTCGGTCATCGGCAACGCAATAACGCCTGAGGACGAGGAGAACAAGCTCCGGGTGGTGATAGAGACAGCGGAGAAGGTGTGGGGACGCGTCTGAGTCCGGCGCACGCCCGGATGAACACACCCGGTCACACCCTGCCGACACCGAGCATGTAGATCGCCGCCTCTTCCCTGCCGTCCACGCCGAGCATGCCGTTCACCCGGTCGTCCAGGAAGGCGCCGACCGCGCACGCCCCGAGCCCCATCGAGGTGGCCGCGAGGTAGAGGTTCTGCCCCAGGTGTCCGGCTTCTATCAGGCCGTAGCGGTAGGTGCGGTCCCGGTACTTGAAGCGCATCCGCTGGAAGATGAGGGTGAGGATCAAAACCGCGTTGCACCGGCCGAGGAACCGCTGCCCGAGCCCCTGGCGCACGACCTCGTCGCGCATATCGCCCGCACGCAGCCTCTCCAGCGCGTGTTCCCTGAAATCGTAGTGGTAGACGCCGGGCAGGAGCCCTCTCACGCCGTGGACGACCGGGTAGATCTCCACGGGGTAGAGCGCTCCCGAGGACGGTGCGGTCCGCAGCTTGTAGCCCCAGCGCTCGCTGCTTATGCCGTCCACCAGGTAAAGCACCCGGGAGAGTTCCCCGAGCGTCATCGGCTCACCGGAGTACTCGCGGGTCGAGCGGCGGCGCCTTATCGCCTCCTCGGTAGGCAGCCCGCCATCCAGGCGCGGCTTCAGCAGCGCGACTCTGGGCGCGACCTCGTAGGTCTTGTAGAGTGGTGGACGCCCACCCCAGTCGGAGACCGCGCCGAACAGGTCCATCGCGCCGGGCTTGCTCCACTGGTGGTAGAGCAGGCCCAGGTCCGATCCCTCCGGGATCGAGCGCGCCCCGCCCATCCTCTGTCCGGTCAGGAAGCCGCCCGCACCCCCGACGACCAGCGCCAGAAAACCCCGCCGCGAGACGACGGCACGCCCGGCTACACGGAGCACCCGATGGCGGCCGAGTGCCCGTGCGGCAGCGGGAGCCGCTCTCTTCCTCCTCGATCCTCTACGGCTGAAGCGGAAGCGCGCGTAGCCGGTCAGGCGCCCCCAGTTGAGGACTACGTGCACCAACGCGAAAGCCGCCATGACGTACCCGGAGTAGGTGTGGTACCAGAAGTCGTTCAGGTCCCACAGGTGGGCGACCACGCCGGTGAGCGCGGTCGCTACCACCGAGGCCAGCAGGGCGGCGCTGATGAGGTGGTTCAGATCCTGGCGCAGGCGCCCCATGTTCTCCTCCGGGCATCCCGGACACGGCCCCTCCCTCTACTGCCTGCTGACGAAGAGCAGATACAGGAAGGTTAAAAGCGCCGTCAGCGCCGCAGCTATGTAGGTGAAAGCCGCCGCCGTCAAAACCCGCCGCGTCCCAGAAACCTCCTGGCCGGAGAGTA
>Ga0207747_1000146_pt1 | contig 85937 bp, 74 predicted proteins | sample HigsolmetaGSP11D_FD_184839 | JGI IMG/M metagenome (GOLD analysis project Ga0207747, IMG submission 184839) | High solid enriched microbial communities from the Joint BioEnergy Institute, USA - SP1-1-D (SPAdes) | ecosystem: Engineered > Bioreactor > SSF (Solid state fermentation) > Aerobic >...
ACCCCTACGATCCCGGCCCCGGCCTCGAGCGCGAGAGAGGCCTCCCGCTCGTCGTGCACCTCGACGAGCGCGGCGAGGCCGAGCTCCCCGGCGAGCGAGACGTAACGCGAGAGCGTCTTCGCGTCCCCAAAGAGCGCGACGATGAGGAGCACCGCATCCGCGCGGGTCGCCGCCTCTATGACCTGTGCCTCGTCCACCGTGAAGTCCTTGCGCAAAACCGGCAGGGCCGTCCTCTCGCGCGCGGCGTCCAGGTCGAGCATCGAACCCCGGAACCTCGAAGGCTCGGTGAGCACCGAGAGGCATCTCGCCCCCTCCCGCTCGTAGCGCTCCGCCCACCCGGCCGGGTCGAGCTCCCGGATGTCCCCGGCAGAGGGCGAGGCCCGTTTGACCTCGGCTATCACCGAGACGCCGGGGGCCTCGAGCGCGGCGGCGAAGGGCCTCTTCTCGAAGCGCAGCGCCTCCTCGTAGAGGACGTCCAGGTCGGTGCTCCTCCTGAGCTGCACGGCACGCTCGCGCGCCACCTCCGCGAGGGCTTCGAGTATGCTCGGGACGCTACCCCTCACAGGACACCCCCGGCGAGGCGGCGGGTCGTGCGCACGAAGCTCTCGAGCGCCGCGAGCGCCTCCCCTCCGTCGACCGACTTGGCCGCGAGGCGAACCCCGGAGGCGAGATCCGAACAGAGCCCGGCGACGTATATAGCGGCGCCGGCGTTGAGCAGGATCACCTCGCGCGCCGCCCCCCTCTCCTCGCCCGAGAGCACGTCGCGCAGGATGCGGGCGTTCAGGTGGGCGTCGCCGCCCAAAAGGGCGTCGGGCCCACGCACCTCCATCCCGAAGTCCTCCGGCGAGATCTCGTACTCCCTTATCCCGTCATCTCCGACCTCGGCGACGAACGTCTCGCCGCACAGCGTGATCTCGTCCATCCCGTCCGAGCCGTGCACCACCAGCGCCCGTTCGGCCCCGAGCCGGAGCAGCGCCTCGGCGACCGGTCTCAGGTATTCGCGGCTGAAGACCCCGACGAGCTGACGCCTCGCCCCGGCCGGGTTGGTCAGCGGGCCGAGCAGGTTGAAGACCGTGCGGAACGGCAGCTCCGAGCGCACCGGGGCCACGTATCGCATCGCCGGGTGGTGGGTGCGGGCGAACATGAACCCGATGCCGGTCTCGGCGATGCAGCGCGAGACCTGCCCCGGGGAGAGCTCTATCTCCGCCCCCAGAGCCTCCAGCACGTCGGCCGAGCCCGAGCGGCTGGTCGCGGCCCGGTTGCCGTGCTTGGCGACCTTCACCCCCGCGCCGCGCGCGACGAAAGCCGCCGCGGTGGAGACGTTGATCGTGCCCTTCGCGTCCCCGCCCGTCCCGCAGGTGTCCACCACCTCCGGTGGAGCCTCGACCTTCTGGGCGAAACGGCGCATCGCCCGGGCGAAGCCCACGATCTCGTCGACCGTCTCCCCCCGCAGCCTGAGCGCTGTGAGGAGCGCCGCGGTCGCCGCCTCGGAGGCCACCCCCTCCATCACCGTCTCGAGCGCCCGCTCGGCCTCCCCCTCGGAGAGGGTGCCGCCGGATGCCAGGGTGCGCAACGTCTCGCGAAGCACTAATCGTCCAACAGGAAGTTCGAGAGGAGTCTTCTGCCGTTCCCGGTGAGCACGCTCTCGGGGTGGAACTGGACACCCTCCACGGGGGATCCCCGGTGGCGCACCCCCATGATCACGCCGTCCTCCGTGCGCGAGGTCACCATGAGACACTCCGGCACCGAGGAGGGCTCGATGACGAGCGAGTGGTAGCGGGTCGCGGTGAAACCCTGTTCGAGCCCCCGGTAGACCCCCTCACCGTCGTGCAGGATGCGCGAGGTCTTGCCGTGCACCGGCTCGCCCCGGACGACCTCTGCCCCGAACGCCCGGCCTATCGCCTGGTGTCCGAGGCAGACCCCGAGCAGCGGCACGCCCTCGCCGGCCGCCTCCCGCACGAGATCGACGGAGATCCCGGCATCGTCCGGCGTGCACGGTCCCGGCGAGACTACTATCCTATCCGGATGGAGGGCCAGGGCTTCGCGGGGTGAGATCTCGTCGTTGCGGCGGACGACCACCTCGCCTGCGCCCAGCTCGCCGAGGTACTGCACGAGGTTGTAGGTAAAGGAGTCGTAGTTGTCCAGGACGAGAACCCGCATCGCCAGGAGAATTTTAGCAGGTGGGGAAGGAGGGGCGCTTTGACCCTGCTCCTCACCGAATCCGACGTCGAGAGCGTGCTCGACTTCCCGAGCGTGATAGAGTCCGTCGAGCAGGCCTTCCGGCAGCAGGCCGAGGGCCTGGCGACGAACCACGCCCGCCGCCGGGTGATGACGCCCTCGAGCGGCCTGAACGTGATGTTCGCCGGCGCACCCGAGATGGGGTCGATGGGCCTGAAGGCCTACTCGATCTCGCGCTCCGGGGCACGCTTCTACGTGATGCTCTTCGACGCCTCGACCGGCGAGCTGCTCGCGATCGTCCAGGCCGACCGGCTGGGGCAGATGCGCACCGGCGCGGCGAGCGCGGTGGCCACCCGGCACCTCGCCCGGCCGGACGCCAGGACGCTCGGCATCTACGGGGCGGGCTGGCAGGCCGAGGCCCAGCTCGAGGCGATAGCCTGCGTGCGTGATCTGGAGCGCGTGGTCGTCTACAGCAGAACCGGGGAGTCGCGCCGGGCGTTCGCCGAGAGGATGAGCGAGAGGACGGGCCTCGAGGTCGAGCCGACCTCCTCCGTCGAGGAGCCCGCCGCTCAGGACATCGTGGTCACGATCACCTCCTCCCGCGAGCCGGTGCTGCGCGGCGAGTGGCTCTCCCCCGGATCCCACGTCAACGCCGCCGGCTCGAACTTCCTGTACAAGAGCGAGATCGACCGCGACACGGTCCGTCGCTCGAGCCTGGTGTGCATAGACTCCCGCGAGGAGATCGGACTCGAAGCCGGGAGCCTCCTTCCCTCGCTGGACACCGGCGTCCTCTTCCCGGAGGCCGTGCACGAGCTCTCGGAGGTCGTCGCCGGACGCATCCGGGGCCGGCGTGGCCCGGAGGACGTAACGCTCTTCGTCAGCCAGGGGATAGCGCTCGAGGACGTCGCGACGGCCCGACTGGTCTACGACCGGGCGCTGGAGCAAAACCTCGGCCGCGACGTGGATTTCTGAGAGGAGGAGACTTGTTCGAGGAACCGGAGAGGTTCACGACGCCCTTCGAGGAGGGCTATCGCCCGCTGGGGCGGGCGGAAGTAACGGATAGCCCGAAGGGCGGCGTACGACTGCGGTGCGGAGATACGACGGTGGAGGTGTCCGCGCCCGCCCCCGGCATCTTCCGGGTCGGGATGTTCCCGGGGGGACACCCGGTGGAGTACGGCTCCTGGGCCGTCGTGGAGGGAGCGTGCGATCCACCGGCCACCGAACTGCGGGAGTCGGAAGGCGGGATCGTCCTGCGCGCCGGGGACATCGAGGCGCACGTCTCGCTCGACCCGCTGCGGGTGGGCTTCGCCGATGACTCGGGCAGACCCTTCGCCGCGGACGACGCGAGGCTCGGGATGGGCACCCTCCGGGACGGCAGGCTCCGGCTGTACAAGCGGCGGGAGGAGGGAGAGCGCTTCTTCGGCTGCGGCGAGCGCACCGGCGGCCTGGAGAAGACCAGCTCGCGGCAGATCTTCTGGAACGTCGACCCGCCGCTCGGGCACACCGCGGCGCTCAGCAACCTCTACTCTTCGATCCCGTTCTACCTCTCGCTGCGGGGAGGGGAGTCCTACGGCCTCTTCCTGGACAGCCCGCGCCGCTCCGTCCTCGACCTGGCGAAGGAGGACGGGGAGCTCGTGGTCTACGAGGCGGACGGAGGCGACCTCGTCTATTACGTCCTCGCGGGACCAGCGCCACGCGACGTCGTCGAGCGCTACACCGCGCTCACCGGAAGGACGCCGATGCCGCCGCTGTGGGCTCTGGGCTACCAGCAGAGCCGCTGGAGCTACGAGCCCGAGACCAGGCTACGCGAGGTGGCGCGGGAGTTCCGCGAGCGGGACATCCCCTGCGACGTCCTCTACCTGGACATAGACTACATGGACGGCTTCAGGGTCTTCACCTGGGACGAGGAGAAGTTCCCCACCCCTGAGAAGCTCATCTCAGACCTGGCGGAGGACGGCTTCCGCGTCGTCACGATCGTCGACCCCGGCGTGAAGGTCGACGGGGACTACCCGGTCTACCGCGAGGGCCGGGAGAAGGGCTTCTTCTGTCTCACGCCCGACGGCGAGGAATACCGCAACGTCGTCTGGCCGGGGGTATGCGCCTTCCCGGACTTCACCGACCCCGGGGTCAGGGCGTGGTGGGGCGAGAAACACCGGGCGCTCGTGGACGCCGGGGTCGCCGGCATCTGGTGCGACATGAACGAGCCCTCGCTGAACATCCCCCGCCAGTCCACGATGCCGCCCGAGGTCGTACACCCGGGGGACGGGAATCCGAGAGAGCACGGCGAGGTCCACAACGCCTACGGGATGCTGATGGCGCGGGCGACACGGGAGGGGCTCCTGAGGCTGCACCCGGAGGAGCGTCCGTTCGTGATCACCCGCTCGGGCTACGCCGGGGTGCAGCGAGACGCGCTGCAGTGGACCGGGGACAACTCCTCGTGGTGGGAGCACCTGTGGATGGCTATGCCCCAGCTGCAGAACATGGGTCTCTCCGGGGTCGCCTGGGCCGGGGTGGACGTCGGGGGATTCGGCGACGACTGCGACGGGGAGCTTCTCGCACGCTTCACCGAGTTCGGCGTGCTGCAGCCGTTCTGCCGCAACCACTCGGCGAAGGGCACCCGCGAACAGGAACCGTGGGCCTTCGGCGAGCCCTACGAATCGGTGTGCCGCAGGATGATCAAGCTGCGCTACCGCCTGCTGCCCTACCTCTACTCGCTCTTCGAGGAGTGCCACCGCACCGGCGCGCCGATCCTGCGTCCGCTCTTCTTCGAGTTCCCCGAGGACGGGCGCACCTGCACCACCGACGACGAGTTCATGCTCGGGAGCGCCCTGCTCGCCGCCCCCATCACCCGTCGCGGCGCCTCTCACCGCCACGTCTACCTGCCGGAGGGCGCCTGGTTCCACCTCTGGAGCGGCGAGCGCATCGATGGGCCGGCCGACGTCCTCGCCCGCGCCCCGCTCGGCGAGCCGCCGCTCTACGTGAGGGCGAACCACCCTCTCCCGCTCGGGTCGGAGATCAGCCACACCGGCGAGCGCTCGCCGGAGGACCCGCTGACGCTCCTGATCCACCCGGCCGACGGATCGGGCTCGACGACGCTCTACGAGGACGAGGGCGACGGCTTCGGCTACGAGGAGGGCGTCTACGCCCGGCGGAAGATCTCCTGCGAGGGCGCCGGTGGGCGCACGACCGTCCGGCTCGGGGAGCGTGAGGGCTCCTACGAGCCGGGACCGCGGGAGGTGCTCCTCGACGTGCGCGGCGCGGGGGAGGTACGCGAGGTCAGGGTGGACGGCGAGGAGCAGGAGTTCCGAACCGGGGACGGGAGGCTCCTCGTGCAGCTCGGGGAGCGGCCCGGGGAGACCGTAATCGAGATCGAAGCTACTTGAACTCCGCGTAGCCGTCGTCGACCATCACCACCGAGCCGTTTATCGCGTCGGCCTCGTCGGTGGCGAGCAGGGCGACGGCGTCGGCGATCTGCTCCGGGGTCAGTATCCTGCGGCGCATCTGACCGCGGGCGAGCTCCTCGTCCAGCCCCATGTCCTTGTATCCCTGGATGATGGGGGTGTCCACCCCGCCCGGGGCGATCGCGACGACCCGTATGCCGTAGCGGGCGAGCTCGAGCGCGGCGGCCTGGGTCATCATCTTTATCGCGCCCTTGGAGGCGTGGTAGCCGATCACGCCGGGAGAGGCGAGGAACGCGTAGACGGAGGCGGTGTTGATGATCACGCCGGGGTTCTCCAGCTCGGCCATCTTCCTGCCGGCGGCGAGGATGCCGTGGTAGACGCCGTACTGGTTGACCTTCACCACCCGGTCGTAGTGCTCGGGCTCGTGCTCCAGAAGCGGGGCGTAGTGACCGATGCCGGCGTTGTTGAACATGACGTCCAGCGTCCCGTACTCCTCTACCGCCCTCTCGACGGCGGCCTCGACCTGGTCGAACTCCGAGACGTCCGTGCGAACGAAGAGGGCCTCGCCGCCGGACTCCCGCACGTCGCGGGCCGCGGCCTCCCCCCTCTCCTCGTCCAGCTCGGCGACGACGACCTTCGCGCCCTCGGCGGCGAACTTGCGCGCGGTGGCCCTCCCTATGCCGCTCCCGGCCCCGGTGATCACGGCGACCTTCCCCTCGAGCATCATCGTCTTCTCCTTTCCGCTCGGGACGACCGGCCGAAGGAGAGTATAAGGGAGCTAGCCGTGGAACAGGAAGAGGTTTATAGCGCGGGTGGCGATGAGGAGCGCCCCCAGGTAGAACAGGATGAAAAGCTCGCCCCAGGAGTTCCCGCCCCTCCGTACCGGCCGCGTCCTGTACTCGACGAGCCCGGTCATTATCCCGACGGCGCAAAGACCCCAGATCCAGTAGAACGTGAGGTAGCGGGCGAAGTCCCCGGGGGCGGGGAATGCTATCGCCCAGGCAAACGCCGCCGTCACGAAGGCGGCGACCGCGAGCGAGACGACGAACATGGTCTTGTTCACCCGGCTGCGCCTCTTCCAGGCGAGCCAGGCCCGCAGCGGGTTGGGCCGCCCGTTCTCCGGAGCCTTCTCCATACCCCGAGATATTAGCAGGAAGGTGCGGGAGACAAAGGTGATAGGCTTCGCAAAACGCGCCCTATCTCCTGCTGACCCTGGCCGCCTTCGCGCCGGTGATCCGGAGCAGCTCCTCCGGATGCAGCCCGAAGACCACGTGGGTGTGTCCGGCCGCGGCCCATACTTCGTCCTCCTCGAGCAGATCCTCGTCGAGGATGGTCGGCGGCTGGCCACCGGGGATGACCGGCGGCACACCGCCGATGGAGAAGCCCGTCTCCCCGCGCACGAAGTCGGCGTCCGCCTTCTCGAGCTCTTCTCCGAAGAGCGCCGACACCCGCTTCTCGTCCACCCGGTTCGCCCCACCGGCGAGGACGAGCAGGGGCCGGCCGCTTCTCTTCCCCCTGAAGACCAGAGACTTCACGATCTGCTCGACCCTGCGGCCGAGCGCGGCGGCGGCCTCGCGGGCGCTGCGCGCGGTCTCCTCGAGCTCGACGAGCTCCGCTTCCACACCCCGCTCCTCGAGCGCCTCGCGCACCTTCACCACGCTCGCCCTCTCCGTGTAGGCCAAGACCCTAGCCCCCGAGGAGCCGCCCGAGGTCTTCTTCGCTCAGGTAAGGCTCCCACTCATCGTCGGAGAGAGGCAGGAAGTGCGCGCCGACGACCTCGAGCTTGCCGTCCCTGGCCGCCCTGACCTCGACGAGAGATCCCTCGGCGTAGACGTTCCCGCCGAGGTCTCTCACCTCTCGCGTGAGCCTCACCTTCACGAGAGCCAATGATAGCAGAAGGAGGGGGCGGCCCGTACGGGCCGCCCCCTTCACGCGCTCCGCGGCGTCGGCTACGAGCCGGGCTTGAGGATGACCTTGGTGTATCCGTCGATGCGCTTGTCGAACTTCTGGTAGGCGTCGGGGGCCTCCTCCAGCGGCACCTCGTGAGAGACCACGAACGAAGGCTCGGCGCGCCCCGAGGTGATCAGATCGCGCAGGTAATGGTTGTAGCGCTTGACGTTGCACTGCCCGGTGCCCATCCGCAGCCCCTTCTCGAACATCCGCCCGATGGAGACCAAAAGCTGACCCCGCTTGGCGGCGTCGTCCGGCGCACCCGGGTCGGAGGGGACGTAGAGGCCGGGGACGCCCAGCGCGCCGGTGGGCCTGACGCACTCGATGAGGGTGTTCAGGACCACCGCCGGCTCCTCGTGCTCGCCGCCGCGGGCGTGAGCCTGGTACCCGACGGCGTCTATCCCCTTGTCCACCCCGCGGTTGGCTTCGTTGTCGACCGAGAGGGTGGAGAGCCGGTTGCCCGGCGTCTGATCCTTGATGTACTCGACCGGGTCGACCTCGTCGAAGTTGACCGGGATGCAGCCTATCTGCTCGGCCTTCTCCAGCCGCTCCTTGACCCGGTCGACGACGAAGACCCGATCGGCGCCGCGGATCATCGCGCTGTAGGCCGCCATCAGGCCGACCGGCCCGGCTCCGAAGACCGCGACCGTCTCACCGGGCTTCACGTCGGCGAGCTCGGTGCCGTGGTATCCGGTCGGGAAGATGTCGGCGAGGAGCGCGTAGTCGGCCTCGTGCTCGTCGCCGGGCGGGAGCTTGAGGCAGTTGAAGTCCGCGAAGGGCACCCGCAGGTACTCGGCCTGCCCGCCCATGTACGGTCCCATCGCGACGTACCCGTAGGCCCCGCCGGCGAAGCCCGGGTCGGGGTTGACCGTCAGGCAGAAGCCGGTGTATCCCCGCTGGCAGTTGCGGCAGAACCCGCAGGCGACGTTGAACGGCATCACCACCCGGTCGCCGACCTGCAGCGAGGTGACCCCGGGCCCGACCTCCTCGATGATCCCCATGTTCTCGTGCCCGAAGACTATCCCCGGCTCGGCCGCGGTCCGACCCTCGTACATGTGCAGATCCGAGCCGCAGATGCAGGTCGATGTGATCCTGACGATCACATCGTTCGCATCTTGTATCTTCGGATCCTCCACGTTCTCTACGGCGACCTCGAAGGGTCCTTTGTACACGACGGCTTTCACGGCCTTCACTCCTTTCCCCGAGAGACTCCCACGATGGTTTACTGCTCCACCATGCTACTCCGGGCGCCAGCCTCACGCAACGTGGATTCCCAGATAGTGAGAATCCATCGTCTCGCTCAGCGCGCGGGCCCGGCGGTCTCGGGAAGGGCGCGGCTCAGGATGGGGTCGAGGTCCAGACCGGCCGGGAGGGTGCCGAAGGCGTGCCCCCATTCCCCGGCGAGCCGGGAGGCGCAGAATGCGTCGGCGACGGCCGGGTGGGAGTACCGGACGAGGAGGGCCCCCTGCAGCGCGAGCGCCATGCGCTCGACGAGCCCCCGGGCGCGCAGCTCCAGCTCTTCCGGGTGGGCGAGCTCGCGCCGCAGCGCGCGCACGGCCCCGTCCAGCCGGCGATCGGCGCCGGAGGCGGCCTCGAGCTCGGCGAAGAACGCCTCGACGCTCGCGGGCTCGCGGGTCATGGCGCGCAGCACGTCGAGCGCAGCGACGTTGCCCGAGCCCTCCCAGATGCTGTAGAGGGGCGACTCGCGGTAGAGGCGCGGCATCCCGGATTCCTCCACGTAGCCGTTGCCCCCGAGGCACTCCAGGCATTCGACCGCGTGGGCGGACCAGCGCTTGGTGACCCAGTACTTGGAGACGGGGGTGGCGAGCCTCCCGAACGCCGCCTCGGCGGCATCGCCGCCGAGCGCGCGGTCCATCGACCCGGCGAGCCGCAGAGCGAGCGTGGTCGCGGCCTCGGACTCAACGGCGAGGTCGGCGAGCACGTTGCGCATCAGGGGCTGCTCGCCGAGGCGCCGGCCGAACACCCTGCGGTGGCGGGCGTGGTGGACGGCCTGGTGCAACCCCCAGCGCATCCCGCCCGCCGCGCCGATGACGCAGTCCATCCGGGTCACGTTGACCATCTCGATGATGGTGCGCACGCCGCGCCCCTCCTCCCCGACGCGCCAGGCGACCGCGCCGTCGTACTCGACCTCGGCGGAGGCGTTGGAGCGGTTGCCGAGCTTGTCCTTGAGCCGCTGCAGGTGCATGCGGTTGCGCTCCCCGCCGGGCAGGACGCGCGGCAGGAGGAAGCAGGTGAGTCCCCCCGGAGCCTGCGCCAGGACGAGGAAGACGTCGCTCATCGGCGCCGAGCAGAACCACTTGTGGCCGGTCAGGCGGTAGGTCCCGTCGCCCGCGGGCTCGGCGCGGGTGGTGTTGGCCCGCACGTCGGAGCCGCCCTGCTTCTCGGTCATCGCCATCCCACAGACGAGGCCGCGTTTTTCCTCCGGGGGCCGGAGGCCGAACTCGTACTCGGGGGAGGTGAGGAGGGGCTCGAAGCGTCCGGCGAGCTCCGGCTCGGAGCGCAGGGCCGGGACGGCGGCGTAGGTCATCGTCACGGGGCAGCAGTTGCCCTGCTCGGGCTGCGTCGCCCAGACCAGGTACTTCGCCGCGCGCACGAGGTGGGCGCGGGGGGCGGGGTCGCGCCACGGCCCTCCCGAGAGACCGAGCGAGACAGCCGTCTGCATGAGCTCGTGCCACGCCGGGTGGTACTCGACCTCGTCGATGCGGTGGCCGTAGCGGTCGTGGGTGTGAAGGACCGGCGGGTACTCGCTCGCCAGGCGCGTAAGCTCCTGGATGCGGGCCGAGCCGACGAGCCGACCCAGCTTGCGCACCTCCGCCTCCGCTTCTCCTGCACCCTCACGCCGCAGCGCCTCGAGCAGCGCCGGGTCGTCGGAGGCGTCGTAGTCCACGAGGGGCGGGACCTGGTTGAAGACCTCGTGCGTCTCCGGCATCTCTCCTCCTAGAGTAAAAGCTCGAGCAGCGCTCCACTCCTCCGCGGCGCGAGCCAGACCAGCGCCCCGGGGATGGGCCGCAGGGGGAGAAGACTCCGGAGAGGTCAGCGGCACGCTCTCCGGCAACCCCGTTCCGGACGGCCTCCTCTCCCTCCGATGGTATCGGATGATAACAGAGGCCGCATCTAAAGGGGGCGGTGAGAGCGCCGCCCCTCAGCTCACCTCGCACATGAACAGCGGCGGCAGGTGCATGTAGGTGATCTCGGGGCTCGGCCCGACGGTGTCCTTCGCCATCTCGAGCGCCTCGGCGATGGTGTCCGCGCGCCTCAGGCCCATGCGGGAAGCGGCGTTCGGGTTCGCGCCGACCACGATCACGTCCCCCAGATGGTCGAGGGCGTGGGCGCCCCAGTAGAGGACGGTGAAGGGGTGGGCGCCGTGGTAGGCGTAGGAGTTGCGGTAGAGCGTGCGGTACCAGGGGTCGGTCGCGTACTTCTCCTCGTAGCGGCGGGCGATCTCGCGGATGTCGTGGGTCTCGGAGAAGGCCTCGTTGTAGAGGTCTATGTAGGAGGGGTGGTGGATCTTGTGGAACTGCTCCGGCATGGGGTGGGTGCCGATGAGGACCCCACCCTTTCGCACCAGCGGCTTGCCCCTGTAGAGGTTGAAGAGGTAGCCGAGGAGCATGTTGAAGACGAGCAGCGGGTTCATGATGGAGTTCACGTTGTACGGGCCGAGGTAGGGTATGCCCATCAAGAGCACGTCGGCCTGTCCCTCGACGGGGACGAGCTGCTGGCGGTGGCAGTTCTCGAGGGTCCTCTCGTGCACCGGCTCCGTGGCCCCGGCCTGGATGCTCGTCATGCGGTGGGGGGCTTTTATGGAGTGGAAGATGCGGTGCGGGATCGCGTTCGGCAGCCTCTTCGTGGCGGCGTGGTTGGCGAGGAAGTTGGCCTTCGTGATGGGGCTCCACTCGTGTTCGGGCTTCTCCATGAAGTCGAAGACGGGCGGGAAGGCGGCGTTGTTGAGGGTCGTCTCGATGTGGAAGACCTTGACGTGCTCCTCGAAGAGGCGCCCCATCCGCGCGACGGAAGCGTGCAGCGCGGAGTTGGGCGGGTCCATCAGGGAGCGGCTGTGATGCAGGGTGTCCGGGTTGTGGTGGTGGCGGATCGAGGCGTAGGGCGAGAGCCCGGTGTGCACCGACTTGTGCCCGCCGTCCATCGGGATGTAGTTGATGTTGACGTAGACGAGCAGGTCGCTCTCGGCGACCCGGCGGCTCACGACGACCTCCTCGCCCTTCTCGGTCTTCCCTATCGGGACGTTGCCCTCAGGGTCTTCGGCGTCGTAGTTGTAGAGCCTCTCGGGGTAGAAGGCGCTCATTATCTTCTTGCCCAGGCAGTGCTCGAGCTCCTTGCGGGTCATCCTGCGGTGGAGCCCCAGCGCCGCGATCAGGTGTATGTCCTCGACCCCCCTGGCGTAGGCTTTCTCGAGCACCTTCTCGATGACGAGCTGCCTTATGTCGGGCTGCTGCATCGGCGGCAGGGGCAGCGAGATGTCGTCGAAGGCGATGGTGAGCTTCATCCCCGGGTGCAGAAGCTCGTGCAAAGGCTCCATCTCCAGCGGGGAGAGCAGCGCGCGCTCTATGGCGACGTTCTCGTCGGGCAGCGGCTCCAGCGGCCCCGGGGCGTAGATGACGCGGGTTCCCTCGGGCAGCTTCTCGTAGTGGAAGCCGTCCCCGGCGTTGAACATCATCGGCGGGCTCGTCTTCTCCAGGTATATCGTCTGGCTGGGCCGGCTCATCTCACCTCCACGTCTTCTCGCGAGCGGACCTTATTCTGAGGCCGCAGCCCCCGGCTGGCAAGGGCCCCGGGTTTCAGATGGGTCCCTCCAGCCTCTCCGCGGCGTCCTCCTCCATCCCGGCGAGACGGCGGCGGAGGTCCCTCCGCCAGGAGGGCGGCAACCAGCGGCAGGACAGGAGGTTTTCGATCCCCTCCGCATCGTCCCGGCCCCGGTGCATGACCCTGTTCGCCTCCCCCACGCTCACGGTCCCCGGCGGACGGTCCAGCAGGAGGAGTGCGTCGCCGGCTCTCACCTCTCCCTCCTCCAGGACCCGCAGGTAGAAGCCGGTCAGCCCGCTCTGCTGGGTGAGGAGGGCGATGTTCCGGACACCGTGGCGCCAGGCGGGCTTGTAGCAGGGGCGTCGCGGCTGGCTCACCTGCACCACCGCACCCCCGAGCCGGCAGACGTCCCCCAGGTGGACGTCCTCCTCGGTGATACCCCGGGTGGAGAGGTTCTCGCCGAAGGCGGCGGGGCCGATCTCCCGGCCGAGCATCCCCCGCCAGCGTACGTAGTGCTCCATGGGGTAGACGAGCGCGGCCTTCTCGGGCCCGCCGTGGTTCTTGCGGTCGGCCTGCTCGTCTCCGGCGAAGCCCTCCCGCCCGAGCCACACCGCTCCGGGGGCGGGCGCCTTGAAGATCGCGCTCGGCACGCTCTTTCGGCGCCCCTCCAGACGGACCACGCGCCCGAGGTTCACGCTCAGGACCCGGGCCGCGTAACCCGTCATCCGGCGCTCGCGGCGAGCGCGGCGACCCGCGGGGCGACGATGCGGGCGGCCTCCTCGAGGAGTGTCTCGTCCTCCTCACCGAAGGCGCCGACCTCGTCGCTGTCGACGTCGAACTGGCCGACGATGCGTCCCTCGTGGCGGATCAGAACCACGATCTCCGAGCGGGTGCTCAGCGAGCAGGCCAGATAGTTCTCGACCTCGCGCACGTCGTCGACGAGCTGGTTCTCGCCCTCGGCGACGGCGGTGCCGCAGACGCCTTCGCCGAGGGCGATCCTCTCGTGCGAGGCCGGGGCGCTGCAGGGCCCGAGCACGAGCTCGTCTCCTTTCAACAGGTAGATGCCGGTCCAATCCCAGCGCGGGTGCGATTCGTGCAGCACCCGCACGACCTCCTCCAAAACCTCCTGATCCGGACCTCCGGAGCCCGAGACCCGGCGCACCTCACGGAGGATCTCCCCCCGGTCCTTCGTCCGTGCCATCCGCAAGACCTCCCACGACGCTCTCTGCCTCGACGAACCAGAAAGAGCTTAGCCCCAGCTCCCTGGCGGCGCAAACCCCTCCGGCACTACCCGGCGGGTTCATGCTCGGGACAGTCCACCCGGAGCTCGCGCACGGCGAGCGGGGCGTCGAGCAGCGCGCAATGGTGCGGCCTCTCCCGGCCGGGGTGTGCATCGGGTCTGAAGAAACGGCAGCTGAGGCACATCCGGGCCCGCACGAGCCCCTCCCGCTGCAGCGAGGCGACGAGGCGCAAGAGCGCCCCGAGCAAAACCTCCTTCTCCTCCCCGCCGAGCTCCCCGAGGGGTTCCCGTACGGCCCCGGACCAGCCGGAGAGCTCCCCGGCGATGCTCCGGCCGGCCCCGGTGAGCCGCAGCGTGACGTAGCGGCGATCCTCCGGCCACTCCTCGCGCACGAGCAGCCCCTTCCTCTGCAGGGCATCCACCGCCCCGCTCACGGTCGCCGGGGTGAGTCCGAACTCGCGAGCGAGCTCCCCGACCCGTCGCAGCTCGACCGGCCGGTGGAGGAGGTAGACGAGAAAGCGGGCCTGTATCGGGCTCAGGCCCCGCCGCCCGGCCTCCTCGCGCAGCAAGGCCTCCAGAGCCTGCGAGAGGCGCTCCAGCGCGTCGGCGAGCTTGCTCTCTATCTCATTCCCGCTCAGAAGCTCCCTTCCCTGGCGTACGGCTGGCTCCAGAGCGTGACGTGCAACACGACCGCCTTGAACCACGCCTGATGCATCTTCTCGACCTCTTCCTCCGGATGTCCCCCGTCCTCCAGGAACCGCCGCACCGTCGCGGTTATGGGGTAGATGAAGGAGATCATGTACCGCAGCGGGATCTCCCCGGGGGCCTCCACCCCGTCGGTGCGGTTCTTCTTCTCCCGTGTGTGCCGGAGGGCTATCTCGTGCTGGTAGTCGAGCCATTGCTGGTCGTAGGGCCTGCGGCACACGTCCAGCACCCATTGCTTGAACCGCCCCCTGACCCTCTCCAGATACTCTCCTATGGGCCGCCCTTCGCGGTCACTGAAGTAGTAGACCAGATGCGGATGGTCGGCGACGAACCCGTACCACAGATCCAACACGTCGTCGAGCCGGCCCTCGAGCACATCCCCCGCCATCCGCAGATAACGCTCGTCCTCCTCCGTGAAGAGCACCGTCTGCCGCAGAAGATCCAACTCCTCCAGGCTCACCGGGGAGCGCGCCAGCTCCTGCGCCCCGTAGGTATAACCCGGTATTCCTCCCTGCGCCACTTGCCACCCCCTTTAATTAGGACTCCTAAATAACTTTAGCAGAGGTGGATGGCTGGTGCAACGGGCATCTTTCTAACGACCGGTTCTACGCAGCTCCACGGGGCGCAGGACGAGGTAGACGGCGGCGGCGAGGACGATACCGAGCTCGAAGCCGACGTCCACGCCGTAGGGTTTGTTGACGAGGTCTGCGACCGGACCGACGAAGTACGCCTGTGACATGCCGAGGAAGGCGCCGAAGAGTCCGACGGCCATCGCGCAGAGCGCGGCCCAACCGAGCGGCAGCCGCGAGCGGGTATTCCAGTCTTCGACGTTGTAGCGGCCGCGGCGGAAGACGAAGTGCTCGATGATGAGCACGATGGACCAGGGGCCGAGCCAGTAGGCGATGATCAGGAGGAACCCCTCGAGCGTCGAACCGAAGTTCTTCGCCGCGGGCAGGGCGATGAGTACGTAGAGGACGGCGCCTGCGAGCGTCCACACCCAACGAGGAACGCGCTGGAACGAGCGGCTTATGACCTGGGTGGAGAGGCCGAGGCTGTAATCGTTGGGGATGTTGTTGGCGATGACGCTCAAGGCCAGAAGCCCGACGAGCACGTCGCCGAAGCCGCCGAGCGGGGCTACCGCGCCGGCGAGGAGTTCACCGCCCTCCTTGCCCTTGAGGGCCGGTACGGTGGTCAGGAAGAGGCCGAGCGTCTCGAGCAGGATGCAGGCGAGGAAGATGCCCAGATAGGTCATCGTGAAGACCCGCCGGGCGGGGGTATCCTCCGGCTGGTTGACGTTGTAGTCGGCGGCGTAGGAGCTCCAGCCGGTCGCGAAGCCGTAGATCGCGCCTCCGAAGGAGACCATCGAGGCTATCTCGGCGGTATGCAGCGCGGGGGTGGGGACGATCCTGAAGTGCGGTGCGGCGACGGCGGTGACGATCAGGAAGATTATCGCCATCGGGATCCAGGCGTACCGCTCGTAGCGGTGGACGTAGCGGTAACCGTAGATGCTCACCATCGTGGTGAGGAATGCGATGATCAGGATGCCCGCCCAGCGAGGGACGGCGTCGTGCGTGACCGCGGCGACGAGCTGCCCACCGATGATGACGTTCACCGCCGACCACCCGATGCATGCGGCGACGTTGAAGCATGCCATGATCGCGGCACCCACCCAACCGAAGGAGAACCTCGAGATCGTCATCTGCCTGAGGCCCAGCTTCGGTCCTAAAGTCGAGAAGAACGCGACCGGCAGCACCCCGAGCGCGTTGAAGATTATGATCACCGCGAGGCTGTCCCAGAACCCGAGCCCGAAGAGCGGTATCGCGAGAGCCCCGAGAGACACGGTCGAGAGGACCAGGTTCGCCGAGAACCACATCGTGAAGTTGTCCCGGATCCTGACGTGCACCCGCGCCTTGGGCGAGACGCGCTCGATGCCGTGGGTTTCGATCCCTTCTTCTTCTGGAATCTCTACTACTTCTTCTGACATGCGGCTCCTCCAAAAACGTTCCGTCCCACAGGGAGCGGTACGATGCACAACCTCTCCGCCGCAAACCCCATTCCGGGGGACGCCTCCGGCGGACGACAGTCCGGGCCCAGTTTAAACCCTCGCTCTCCCCGAGTCACTGGGTGATCCGGGGTACATCAAGATAGAAGAGACCCCGGCTTCGTTCTTCGGCCCGGGGGCCAAAGACGCACCACCCGGCATCCACCGGATCGGGCCCCGCGGCGAAACTTCACGCCTGCCCTCGTCCGGGCTGTCGCACCGAACCCATTTGCACTATCATGTCGTACAGCGTGAGCGCACCGGACGACGCAGCAGAAGCTTACCGCGAGGCCCTCTCGGGCCTCTGGCATCCCGTGGCCCGCACCGCAGACCTCGCCGAGGGTCCGCTCGGCGTGAGGCTGCTCGACCGGCGGCTGGTCCTCGCTCGCCTCGAAGGAGAGGCGGTGGCGTTCGAGGATCTGTGCCGCCATCTCGGGGCGGCGCTCTCGATCGGGGACGTCGTCGAGGGATGTTACCTGCGCTGCCGCTACCACGGCTGGAGCTACGACCGCACCGGCCGCTGCGTGGACATCCCGGCCCGGCGAGGGCGCTCCATACCGCGCGAGGCGAAGGTGAGGCGCTTCCACATCCGGGAGGCGTACGGGATCGTCTGGGTGTGCCTGGCCGACGAGCCGGTACAGGATATCCCGTCGTTCCCCGAGTACGGGGACGAAGGGTTCCATAAAGGTCCCTTGAGGACCTACGGCCCGTGGCGGGCGAGCGCGCCGCGGGTGGTGATGGCCGCGCTCGACGACACCCACTTCCCCTGGGTACACCCCGGCATCCTCGGCGACCCCTCCCACCCCGAACCACCCGAGCACGAGGTCTGGCGGGAGGGCGACCGCCTGGTGTGCACCTACACCATGCTCCAGCCCGCCAACGACACCGTCTCAAGCGGCGAGGGACGGCCGGCGCTCGAGAAGGTCACCTACACCAACCACGTCACCCCGACGAGCATCCGGCTCGTCAAGGAGAGCGCCGCCGGCACCTACGTGATCTGGCAGGCATCCTCCCCGATCTCGTGGGACGAGACCCTCGTCTTCTCCTACCAGGCGCGCACCTTCGACAAGGGGGGTGGATCGCGACCCGGACTACGAGCGGCTGCAGGACGAGATCCAGGAGCAGGACCGCCCCGTCGTCGAGAGCCAGCGGCCGTGGCTCCTGCCGCCCCTCAGCTCGCGGATGATGCTCTACATCCGACCCGCCGACCTCCCGCTGATCTCCTACCAGAAGTGGCTGGAGGAGCTCGGCATCCCGCAGCAGATATGATCCGGGCCGACCTTCTCGTCCGCAATGCCCGGCTCATGGACGGACGTCTGGTGGACCTCGCGATACTGGACGGGACGTTCCGCAGGATCGGGGAGCACCTGGAGATCGCCGCGGAGCGGGAGCTGGACGCGAGGGGCCGCCTCACGACACCTCCCTTCATAGACAGCCACGTCCACCTCGACGCGGCGCTCACCGTCGGCGAGCCGCGCTTCAACCGCAGCGGGACGCTGCTCGAAGGGATCGAGATCTGGGGTGAGCGCAAGCAGAGCCTGAGCAGAGACGACGTCAAACGCCGGGCCCTGGAGGCGATAAAGTGGGAGGCGGCGCAGGGGACGCTCTTCATCCGCAGCCACGTCGACGTCTGCGACCCGGAGCTCACCGCGCTCAAGGCTCTGGTCGAGCTGCGCGAGGAGGTGCGCGACCTCGTCGAGCTGCAGATCGTCGCCTTCCCGCAGGACGGCATCTACGCCACGCCCGGGGGTCCTGCGCTCATGGAGGAGGCGCTGCGGCTCGGGGCGGACGTGGTCGGCGGCATCCCCCACCACGAGCCGACCCGCGCGCTCGGCGAGAGGGACGTCCACCTCGCCTCGGAGCTCGCGAAGAAGTACGCGAGGCCCCTCGACCTGCACATCGACGAGACCGACGACCCGAACTCCCGCTTCACCGAGGTCCTCGCGTGGGAGGCCGTCGAGGGCGGCTTCGGGAGCCGGGCCACCGCGAGCCACTGCACCGCGATGCACTCCTACGACGACGCCTACGCGTTCAAGCTGATCCGGCTGCTCGCCAGATCGGGCATCAACGTCGTCGCGAACCCCTTCGACAACACCGTCCTGCAGGGCCGCTTCGACACCTACCCGAAGCGGCGCGGGATGGCGCGGGTGAAGGAGCTCCTCGAGGCGGGCGTGAACGTCTCTTTGGGACACGACTCGATCATGGACCCCTGGTACCCGCTCGGCCGCGGCGATATGCTCGGGGCCGCCTCCCTCGCGCTGCACGTCCTGCAGATGAGCGGTGAGGAGGAGATCGGGGAGATGCTCGAGCTGGTCACGAACCGCGCCGCCCGCACTTTGGGGGTGGAGGATGGATACGGCATCGAGGAGGGCAAACCAGCGAGCTTCGTCGTCCTCGACGCCCCGGGCACGTTCGACGCGCTGCGCCTCGACCCCGCCCGCCTGTGGGTGGTGAAGGACGGCGGGATCGTGGCCGAGACCGAGCCCTCCCGCACCACGCTCTACCGGGGTGGAGGGAAAGAGCGCGTGGATTTCCTGCGCTAGGGCCTCCGCAGATCGAAGGCGACCTTGATGAACCCCCTCCTGCCGGCGGATCGGGCGGCGGCTACGGCCTCGCGGTAGTCCGTAAGGCGGAAGAGCGGCCCGATCAGGCTCTGCAACTCTATCTCCCGGGCGAGGCGCAGCGCGAGCGCGAAGCTCCTCACCCGCTCTCCCCCGTACTCCTCATAGCCGTAGGCGTAGCTCCCGGCGAGACCGACCTCCCCGTGCCAGAGCGGGGTGAGGTCCAGGCGGCTGCGGGCCCCCGGCATCCCGACGAAGACGACCTCCCCACCGGGGCGGGTGAGCCTGATGGCGTCCTCGACGGTCCCGGAAACCCCGACGCACTCGAAGGTTCGGTCCGCGCCGCCGAGGACGACGGGCTTCCCGAGCTCGGGTTTTTCGACCCTCGCGCCGAGCCGTGCGGGAAGCTCACCGTAGAGCTCGCCCGGAGATGCGACCTCGTCGGCCCCCAGGCGCAGCGCCTCCTCGCGCTGGCGTGGATGCTTTGCGACGCAGACGATGCGACCCGGCCGCCCGAGGTGCCGCAGCGCGGCGACGACCAGCAGCCCGACGCTCCCCGCTCCCAGGACGAGGACGGTCTCTCCCGGTTCTGCGCGGAGTGCGGCGTGCACCGCGCAGGCCAGGGGCTCTACGGCGACCGCCGCCTCGTCGGGCAGATCCTCCGGGACGCGGTGCAGCTGGGAGGGATGCGCGACGAGCGTCCCCTCGCACCACCCGCCCCCGGTGTCGCGGCAGAAGCCGGTCTGGATGCCGGGGGCGAGGTCTCCCCCGGTCACGTTGGTGCAGAGGGCGTACTCCCCGGCGGCGCACATCCGGCAGGGGGGATCTATCCCGCGCACCTCGCAGCCGAGCGCCGGCTCGACGACGACGCGCTCTCCGGCGGTGAAACCGGAGGCGTCTTCGGCCACCTCTCCCACGATCTCGTGCCCGAGGACGAAGGGCGGGGAAGTCAGCGGGGAGAAGTAGGGCGAGCTCTTCGAGAGGAGGGTCGCGAGATCCGAGCCGCAGATACCCGAGAGGCGGGGCTTCACGCGCACCCACCCCGGCGCGGGGAGCGGGGGTTCGGGGACGTCTTCGAGGTTCAGCGGTGAGAGGCGGGAGGTCTCGATCCTCTCGATGCGCCCGGCAACACGCACCAGCAGGTAGCGCGGGGCGGACTTGTGGTAGACGAGGGCGCGCAACCTCTCAGCGGACCTCCCAGTTGCGGACCTCCCAGCCCCGCTCCTGCGCCACCGCGGCGAGCCGGCGGTCGGGGTTCACGGCGACCGGGTTGCCCACCGTCTCGAGCATCGGGAGATCCGAGATCGAATCCGCATACGCGTAGGAGCGGGAGAGGTCCAGGTTCCGCTTGCGGGCGAAGGAGGCGAGCATCCGCGCCCGGGCCTCCCCGGCGACCGGCGCGCCGGAGATCTCGCCGGTGTACACCCCGTCCTCCTCGACCAGACGGGCGCAGAGCACCTCGTCGGCGAGGTCTTCGAGCGGCTCCAGGATGAAGTCCAGGGCTCCGGAGAGGAGCACGATGCGGTGCCCGGCCCGACGGTGCTCGCGCAGGCACTCGAGCGCCTCCGGGTAGATCCTCTCCAACGTGTACCCGGCGAAGCTCTCCAGCCCGAGGCGGCGGGCTTCGGACGGTTTCCAGCCGCGGTAGTTGCGGTAGAAGGCGCGGTTGAAGTGTGCCCGGCTCACCTTGTCCAGCGCCCAGTAGTAAGGGATGCGGGGCAGGAAAGAAGCCAGCCAGAGCGGTCGCGCGGCCGGAGGCAGACTGCGCAGCTTGAGGTGCGCGAAGTACGAGACGACGTTGGAGCCCACGAGCGTGCCGTCCACGTCGAAGATCGCGGCAACCTCCCCGTCCCTCTCCGACGCGGTGCGGCGTCTCGCCCGGCGCCCCGGCTTCGCGGTCAGGGAGGGCAGGTGCGCCTCCTGCATCCAGCGCCGCCAGTCGACCTCGTCGATGTCGAAGGAGAACTCGCGTCGGTCCTCGGGGGTGAGGGAGTCGAGGAGCGCGCGGGTGTTGCGGGTGGAGAACCGTGCGGACATCGTGGCGTAGCCGCCGTAGATCCTGCTGTAGTAGAGCACCATCCTCGCCCGTTTCTCGGCGCGCGAGGCCCGGGTGCGCAGATCCGAGACCATGTGCCCCTCCGGCAGCCGGGAGAGGATCGACCCGGCCACCCCGAGCCCCAGAAGCTCGGCCCGCAGCTTCGCCTCGACCCGTCTTCTACCCGGGAAGTCCCACTCGGGGACCCGGATCGGCCGCCCGCTAGGGTCTCTGAGCGGGTTCTCGAGGAAGTATTCCCTCACGTAGGCGTGCATCTCGCGGTAGCGCAGCGGGTTGCGCTCGCTCGATGCGACCTGGAAGACCTCGGGCTCCGCGGGGCGTCTCGCCGCGGCGGCGAGGATCGCGCAGACCACCTGGTCCACCGGCACCAAATCCACGATGCTCTCCGGGTCACCGGGGAACTCGCGCAGGATACCCTTGGCGTAAGCCATGATCAGGGGGTCCGCCATCTTGGAGCCCTGGATCCATCCGGGGTAGGGCTCGCGGAGGCTGCTCTCGATGATCGCCGGGCGCACGATGACGAGCGGCAGATCCCCCCTTTCGAGCAGGACCAGCCTCTCGGCGAGCGATTTGGTGTAGGTGTAGACGTCGTGCCAGCCGAGCTCCTTCGCCCGCTCCGAGCCGCGCTCCACGAGCCGGTCGCGCACCCAGGCCCGCCGGAGCTGCTCGACCCTCTCCGAGACCTCTTCCTCGGAGCCGACCATCCCGAGGCTCTGGCGCGCCTCCTCCTCGAAGGCGCGCAGCAGCTTCGCAGCGCGGGAATCCCGCTCGGTTCGGGCTATCACACGCTCTATCTCCTCGACCTCGCGGCGGGCGTCGATCCGGGCGCCGGAGGGAGAGATCTCCCCCGGCAACTCCTCCGGCACGAGCCCGTCGGTCATCCCGGCGACGTACGCCGTCGAGACGTGCACGAAGAGCGGCTCCTTCTCCCAGGAGCGGGCCAGACGCAAGAGACCGAGCGTCCCGTGCACGTTCGAGGCCAGCGCGGCATCGAGCGGGGCGTCGAAGACGACCGAGGCCGCCGAGTGGATGACGACGTCCACCTCGCGGGAGAGCTCCTCGACTTCACGCTCTCCGAGGCCGAGCGCGGGGGCGCCCACGTCCCCCTCCAGCACCCGCACCTTCTGCGAGACGAGCCCTTCGAAGCCATCCCCCAGCCGCTCGCACAGCCTCCCGAAGGCCGCCGAACCGAGCACCTCACGCTCGAAGCGCTCCCGGGCGCTCCTCTCGCGCGCCGGGCGCACCAGCACGTATAGCCTGCCTATCTGTGGCAGGGAGCGCAGGATCTTCTCGCAGAGGGCCGTCCCCACGAAGCCGGTCGCACCGGTCAGAAGCACCGAGCGCCCCGCGTAGAGCTCACGCAGCGGCCTAGCCATCTCTCCTCCTCTGCCCGAACCTCCGCTCGCGCCCCTCCAGCAGGGCCCGGGCGTTCTCCCGGTGCCGCCAGAGCACCACCGCCGCCCCGACGAACGCGTAGACCAGGTACGGCAGGGGCTGACCCGTGATCAGGTACCCCACCGGAGCCGCCACCGAGACGACGATCGCGGCGAGCGAGGTGTAGCGGAAGGCGAACGCGATGATCCACCACAGCACGAAGACCCCCAGACCAACAGGAGGGACGAGCGCGAGGCCGCTCCCGGCCCCGGTCGCGACCCCCTTCCCTCCGCGGAAACGGAGGAAGACCGGCCAGCAGTGTCCCACGATGGCGGCGAGGGCGGTGAGCGCCCAGACCCACTCCGAATCGCTCAGACCGCGCGCCACGAGGACCGGGACGAGCCCTTTGAGCATGTCGCCCAGCAGGGTCAGGAAGGCGGCGAGCCTGCCCGCGCTCCTGAGGACGTTCGCGGTACCGATGTTGCCGCTTCCCACCTTGCGTACGTCGACGCCGCGAGCCAGCCCGACCAGAAGGCCGGTCGGGATCGAACCGAGCAGGTACCCGAACAGGATGAGCAGTACTCCGGACACAGCTCTGAGAGTATAGCGGAAGGGAGGGCGGCGCGGGCGGCTCCCTTTAGAGCAGCCCCCGGCCTCGACGGGGAGCCCGTTCCCACGCCTTGCCGCCTGTCGGATCCCAGACCCCGAGGTAACCACGGCAGGATCTCTTTATCGGCCTGTCCGGCGTGCGCCAGAGTGTAATCGGAGCGCGAGCCGGGTAGTAACACCGCGTGAACGCAAGACAGGGAGGAAAAGCGCATGACCGAAGAACATGAGGTGATCGTCTATACCCAGCCGGGTTGACCCGCCTGCCATCAGGAGATGGAGTTTCTATCTCAGAAGGGCGTGAAGTTTACCGAGAAGAACATCCGCACCGACCTCGACGCGATGCAGGAGATGGTCCGGATGAACTCGCAGGCTACTCCGACCACCGTCATAGACGGCGAGGTGATAATAGGGTTCGACCGGCGCAGAATCAGCGAGAAACTCGGGCTCTAGCCTGAAGCCGGCGACGATCCGCCTCTACCCCGGACATCCTACCGTAGGGTAGAAGCTCTCATCATACGATCAACATCACGTTGCAGCCGGCGTGGTCGGTCACGAAGCGCGCGACGTGACCCAGACGGCGGCGGGCCGGCCCGCGCTCCGGCGGGTGGGCTTCGAGCGAGGCTCCGGATTCGAGCGAGACGACGAGGTGGGCGTGGACGTGTCGGGGGCGTCGCTCGCCCCGGACCTCCACGTTCTCGCCCTCGTGCAGGGCGGCTTTGATCTGTGCTCCCCGGTGCGGGGGGAAGCGTACCTCCGCCCCGTCCTCCAGGTAGAAACCATCGACCTCGCCGCGGGGGTTGCGGCGCCAGCCGGAGATCCTGCCGGAGACCACGACCGGTCCGCCGTCTCCGGCCCCGCGGCCGAGGACCAGCACCGAGACCCCGTGCTCTTCGGCCGCCCGCACCAGCTCGTGTTCCGGCCTGCCGCGCAGCAGAAGGACTTCGACCTCCACCCCGGTACCCGGCAGGGCGCCGGAGAGGAGCGACCGTCCCTCCTCCAGCATCTCCAGCGCGGCGGCCTCCGCCTCCCTCAGGAGGTCCCCGGAGTCCGGCTGGCGCCTCCCGAGCAGACCCCGCAAAGCGAGATCGTAGCCCCGGAGGGCCCGCTCGTCCAGAACGTGGGCGAGCAGGATCCGACGCACCCCCGAGAGGTAGCGCGAGGCGCCACGCACCATCCGCTCCCGGTCCCTCCCCTCGATGCAGACCATCGCAAGCAAAAGAGAACACCCCCTATGGTCCGAAGAGGCCGAACGAGACCCAGAGCCCCACCGCCGAGGCCACCAGGATCACGGGGGCGGAGACCAGGCCCACCCTCAGGTACTCTCGGGAGGTGATCTCCATCCCCCGCCCGCGGACTATGGAGAGCCAGATCAGGGTCGCCAGAGAGCCGACCACCGTGAGGTTGGGGCCTATGTCGATGCCGAGGAGCGAGGCGTAGGCCAGCGCCGGATGATGGGCCTCCGAGAGGGCTCCGAGCGAGGCCACGGTCATGGGGACGTTGTTTATGAGGTTCGCGCCGAGGGCGGTCCCGGCGGCCACGGCCAGGATCGGAAGCAGCCCCTCGCCGGGACCGGCCGCCGCGTAAGCCTCGTGCAGCGCCCCCGCGAGTCCTGCGTTCTCCACCGCCCGCACCACCACGAAGAGCCCAACTACCAGCACGATCAGACCCCACGACACCGACCCCGCCACCTCGCGCAGCCCCACCCACCCGCGCCAGCGCGCCACCGCCACGAGCACCGCTCCCCCGATGAGCGCAACCAGGCCTATGGGAACGCCGAGGGCCGGCGCGACGAAGAACCCCGCGAGCACGGCGGCCATGCCGGCCGCCGCCAGTCGGAAGAAGGCGGGGTTCTCCGGGACGAAAGAAGCCGGTTTGTGCTCGTAGGCCCCGGACAACTCTCCACGAAAGAGCCAGAAGAAAACCGCCGCGTTCGTCGCCACGGCCAAGAGGGCCGGCACCAGCATGACCAGGGCGAAACGGAGGAAGCCCAACCCCAAAGTGTTGTAGACGAGGAGGTTGGTCAGGTTCGAGACCGGCAGAAACAGCGAGGCGGTATTCGCCGTGTAGGTGCAGGCGAACATGAAGGGCAGCGGCGAGAGGCGCAGCCTCGAGACCATGACGTAGACCACGGGGGTCAGGACTATGGCGGTCGAGTCCAGCGAGAGAAACGCCGTAACCAGCGTCCCGGCGACGAAGACGAAAGCGTAGAGCCGGGGGACGCTCCCGCCCCCGGCCCGCGCCGCCCGCGAGGCCACCCACTCGAAGAACCCCGCCCGCTCGGCCACGGCGCTCAGCGCCATGAGGCCGACCAGGAAGATCAGCGCGTCCTGGGTGGTCCGCAGGATGTCGCCGAACTGGGAGAGGGAGACAAGCCCGGCCGCGAGCACGGCTCCACCTCCGGCGGCGGCCACCAAGCCTCGCCGATGCCGCGGGGGCGGGTGAGGACGAGGGCGAGCGTCGCGGCGAAGACCAGCCCGGCAAAGAGCCCGCTCACGCAAGTGATGATACACGCACGGGGCACCGGATGCTGTTATCTTGTGGCGTCTCGACCAAGAAGCGGGAGGATACGCTCTGCACACCCTGGTGCGCAACCTGCTCTACCTCGTCTCGGTGGGGCTGGCGCTACACCTGCTGCTGCCGCAGTTGCCGGGCATCGAGCGTTCGGTACGGCTCGTGCTGCACGCCGACACCCCGTTGCTGGTCGCCGCGTTCGTCTCCGAAACGGTGAGGAGCATCTGCTACTCGGAGCTCCTGGGGCGCTCGGTCGGCGCCGCGTCGGGGATAGGGGCGTCGCCGGGGCTGCGCAGGCGCGCCGGGCTGGGCTTCTGGTACATGCTCCGCCTGACGCTCACGGGCCTCGGCGCCTCGCGGGTACTACCGGGCGGCGGGGCCGCGGCGGCGACGGTGACCTACGGAGGAATACGGAGTCGGGAGATCGAACCCCGGCGGGCGGGCCTCGCGCTCGCCGCCGCGACGGCTCTTTCGTACGCGGCCCTGGGTGTGATGTTCGCGGCGAGCGCGCTATACATGCTGGCCCACGGCGGGCGCGGCCCGGTCGGTTCTGCCACGGCGTCCGTCGCGCTCGTGATCGCCGGCTTCATCCTCCTGGGAGGCTACATGGCCAACAGAAACCCACGCACGGCGAAGGCCTTTCTGGTGCGCGTGACGAGCCTCTGGTACCGACTCCCCGGCCGACGGCACGGCGGGCTGCAGGCGGAAAGGAAGGCCGCACGGATCGTCGACCGGGTGCGCGACGAGCTGCGGGCCATGTTCCGCCAGATCCGGAACAACCCGGCCGAAGCCTCGCGGCTAGCCATCCTCGCCTCCGGCTACTGGGCCTTCGACGCCCTCTGCCTGGTGTTCACCTTCCGCGCGTTCGAGGTGAACACGGGGGTCGTCGAACTCCTCGTCGCCTACGGCATCGCCACCACGGTGGGGTCCCTCCCGATCACCCCCGGCGGCATCGGGGTCTTCGAGACGCTCATGCTCGGGACGCTCGCGCTGCTCGGCACGGGATCGGAGGCCGTCGTCCCGATCCTGGGATACCGCATCCTGAACTTCTGGCTGCCGATACCGCTGGCCGCCGTGCTCTATCCCACGCTCCGCGTCGGGCGCAGGAAGGCGAGGTGAGGCTGGCTTGACCCGCGCCATCGATCCGGCTATCTTGGCATCGAACGTTTCTTGTCGAGGAGAGGCGGGGGCTTCCGCTTGGGCATGATCAAGCGCCGGTGGCTGCAGATCTTCGTGAGCGGGCTCGTGCTGCTCTACTTGCTCGAGAACGCCCTCGTCCGGACCGGGAACCCCAACTACGTCCCTTCGGTGATCATGATAGGGGCCTTCCTGGTCCCGGTGAGCTTCACCGCCTACCTCTACGAGAGGATGCCGGACTGGGAGGTTCCGTTTCCGGCGCTCGCCGTCTGCTTCCTGTGGGGCGGGGTGCTCGGCACCGTCCTCGCCGGCGTGTTCGAGTACCGGGTGCTGCTGAGCCTGGGTTTCCTGCCGCTGCTGGGGGTGGGGCTCATCGAAGAGGCGGCGAAGCTGGTGGTCCCGGTCGTCTTCTACCTCATGGGGCGCTACCGCTCGGAGGCCGACGGGATCGTACTCGGGGTGGCGACCGCGATGGGCTTCGCCGCGCTCGAGACGATGGGTTACGCGTTCGTCATCCTGCTCAAGTCCGGGGGCAACCTGACCGCGCTGAACACGGTGCTCCTGGCGCGCGGGATCCTCTCCCCGGCGGGGCACGCAGCCTGGACCGGGCTCGTGTGCGCGACGCTCTGGCGCGAACGCATCGCGGCAGGCAGACCGGTGGTGAACGGCCGCGTCGTCGGAGCCTTCGTCGTGGCGGTCGTGTTGCACGCGCTCTGGGACACCTTCAACGGGGCGGGGCTCGGCCCGGCCGTGTACGGCTGGCCCGTTCTGAGGCTGCTCGGCCTGCTGGTCGCGCTCGTGAGCTTCTCGCTCCTGATCCGGCGGGTGCGCGAGGCGAGCGCGGACAAGCGCTCCTCCCCTTGAACGATCCCGCATCCCTCTCCCGAAGGTATTATCCTGTTTCTGGCACGAGACGGAGGTGGGCGCTTTGACGAGCGAGAAGAAACGCAAGATCTCGATCGAGCAGGCCAGGAAGATACTGGATTTCAACTGGACCGGCAGCTACACGCAGCCGGGGCCGAGGCTCTACCCGCACCAGTGGTCCTGGGACTCGGGGCTCGTCGCCTTCGGCTACGCCCGCTACGACACCTCCCGGGCGGTGCGCGAGCTGCGCCACCTTTTCAGCGCGCAGTGGAAGAACGGGCTCCTGCCGCAGATCGTCTTCAACCCCGAGTTCGGGAACTACTTCCCGGGTCCCGGGTTCTGGCACGCCAAGGAGAGCCCGGACGCACCCGAGCACCACAAGACCTCGGGCGTGGTCCAGCCCCCGGTGCACGCCACCGCCGTGCTGCACACCTACCGCCACGCGGGAGACGAGAAGGAGGGCAGGAGGTTCCTCGAAGAGGCGTATCCGCACCTCAGGAGCTGGCACGACTACCTCTACCGGGAACGCGACCCGGAGGACGAGGGTCTCGTCTACATCCGCCACCCGTGGGAGAGCGGGATGGATAACTCTCCTTTGTGGGATACGGTCATGCTCGCGATACACCTCAAAGCAGAGGAGATCCCACGCTACCACCGCGCCGACACCCACACCGTCTCCGCCGCCGACCGCCCGACGAGCAGCGCCTACGACCGCTTCGCCTGGCTGGTCAGGTTCTTCGCCGAGCGGGAGTACGACGAGGCGAAGATCCGGGAAGACTGTCCGTTTCTGGTGCAGGACGTGCTCTTCAACGCGCTGCTGTACCGGTCCGATCAGGACCTCGCCGAGATCGCGCGCATCCTCGGCGAGGACCCTTCCCCGATGCAAGAACGCGGCGAGAAGACCAGAAGGGCGATGAACGAGAAGCTCTGGGACGAAGAGCACGCCATCTACCTCGACTACGACCTGGTCTCGGAACGCAAGATCCAGGCGTACGTCACCCCGAACTTCGTCCCGCTCTACGCCGGGGTGCCGGACGAGGAGCAGGCCAGACGGATGGTCGAGAGCCTGAAGGGCTACTTCGACCTGGAGAACGAGAAGGTCATTCCGATCCCCTGCTACGACGTGCACGGCTTCGGCTTCTCGCCGGTGCAGTACTGGCGGGGGCCGGTCTGGATAAACATAAACTGGTTCTTGATGCGCGGACTCGAGCGCTACGGGCACGGCGAAGAGGCACGTCGCCTGCGGGAGAGCATCGCGAACCTGGTCGAGGACTCCGGCTTCCACGAGTACTTCGACCCGTTCGACGGCAGCGGGCACGGCTCGGTCTTCTTCTCGTGGACGGCCGCGCTCTATCTGGATACCGTGATGGAAGAAGAGGGCTGAAAGGAGCAAAAAGAGATGCAGCTCAAGGACAAGGTCGCGATCGTAACGGGCTCCTCGCTCGGGATAGGCAAGGCCATCGCGAAGGCCTTCGGACGGGAGGGCGCGAAGGTCACGGTCGACTACCGCAGCCACCCCGACGAAGCGAAGGAGGCCGTCGAGGAGATCGAGAAGGCAGGCGGCCAGGCCATCGCCGTGCAGGCCGACGTCTCGAAGCCCGAGGACATAAAGAAGCTCGTCGGCAGGACGGTCGAGGAGTTCGGGCGGCTCGACATAATGGTGAACAACGCAGGGATCGAGGAGAAGAAGCCGTTCCTGGAGACGCCGCTCGAGACCTGGGAGAAGGTCATCGCGGTGAACCTCACCGGGGTGTGGCTCTGCTGCCAGGAGGCGGCGAAGCAGATGGTCTCGCAGGGGGACGGCGGCAGGATCATAAACGTCTCCAGCGTCCACGAGGAGATAACCATGCCCACCAACGCCCCCTACTGCGCGGCGAAGGGCGGGCTGAAGATGCTCATGCGCACGATCGCCGTCGAGCTCGCCCCGCACGGGATCACCGTCAACAACATCGGCCCCGGCGCGATCGAGACCCCGATAAACCAGAATCTGAAAGAGAACCCCGACCAGATGAAGCAGCTCCTCGAGGAGATACCGCTCGGGAGAATCGGCCAGCCGGAGGACGTCGCCTCGGTCGCGGTCTTCCTGGCCTCGGACGCCGCCTCTTACGTCACCGGCAGCACCTACTTCGTCGACGGCGGGATGATGCGGCAGTCCGGGAGCCTCTAGCCCCTCCACCCCCGGCAGCCACACCGGAGGCCTGACCGGCACGCTTCATCCGGTCCGGGCCTCCTCCCTCAAGGAGGAGAGACCATCGTCATCTGCATCCCGGCGCATCCCGGAGAGGAGGACCTGCACGGCGAGCGGACGCAGCACCTCCCTCGCGGCGATCACCGCGCGCTCCTTCTCGGTGCCTTTAGACTCGGGGACGAGCCTGGAGGCGGCCGAGATCAGGTTCGGAGAGTCACCGTTGGCGCTCTCGACCCTGCGGGCGAGGTACTCCAGGGTGATGCCGGTGAGAATCGCTCGTTGTCGCTCCCGGTCGGAGTCGGGCTGCTGCATCTCGGGTGCGTGCCCGGGGAGGCTCGCGTCGTCGAGGTGGAGGTTCTTCATCGCGAGCGCGGCCATGAACCCGAGCAGGACCGCGACCAGCGTGAAGAGGAAACCCTCGTGGATCGAATGCGCGAGGGCGGCACGGGCGCTCCGTAGAACCGCGGCCAGGAGCTGCTCGCCGCCGGGGAAGGCGGAGACGGCCCGGGAGAGGGCGCGGCGGGCCTGCTCGCTGACCAGCGCCTGCGGGTTCTGCAGGGCCTTGACGAGCCGTTCCGGAGCCTGCGACGGGGCATCGCTGGCGAGCCTGTCGGCGTAGCCGCGGGTGACTATCGAGCCGACGACGGCGGTGCCGACGGTGGAGCCTATCGAGCGGATGAACTGGGTGGCCGAGGTCGCGACACCGAGCATCTTCCTCTCCACCGTGCTCTGCACCGAGAGGGTGGAGGTGGGCATGAGCGGGCCGAGCCCGAGGCCGGTGACGATGAGGTAGAGGGCGACGGTCCCCTCGCCGGAGTGGACGCCGAGCGTGCTGAGCAGGTAGACGCCCGCGGCCATCACGACGGTGCCGAGCACCATGAAGGGCTTGGTGCGCTTGAACTTCGCGACGAGCTGGCCGACGACGATGCCCATTGCGGTCATCGTCAGGACCAGCGGGGTGAGGATGGTCCCCGAGCCGGTTGCGGTCTTGCCGAGGACGCCCTGAACGAAGAGCGGGGTGTAGAGGATGACGGCGAACATCGCGACGCCAACGAGGAACATGAGCGCAGACGCGGAGGCGAAGACCCGGCTCTTGAAGAGCGAGAGCGGGATGACTGGCTCTGCGGCGCGCAGCTCCAGCGGTACGAAGACGGCGAAGAGGAGGGCGGAGGAGATGAGCCCCCCGACGACGCGGTCGGAGCCCCAGTCGTAGCCCTGCCCGACCCAGGAGAGGGCGAGCAGGAGCGCGACGACGGCGGCGGTCACCGTGGCGGCCCCGGCGAGGTCTATCTTCGCCTTGCGGCGGTTGCTGCTCTGCGGGAGCACGAAGGGCAGGACGAACAGAGAGAAGATGCCGAGGGGCAGGTTTATGTAGAACACCCACCGCCAGGAGAGGTTGTCCGTGATCCAGCCTCCCAGGGTAGGACCGATGACGCTGGAGAGCGCGAACACGCTGAAGAAGATGCCCTGGTAGCGGGAGCGGCGGGCCGGGTCGGGGAAGATGTCCGCGACCGAGGTGAAGATGTTCGAGAAGATCATGCCGGCCCCGAGCCCCTGCAGCCCGCGGAAGATGATCAGCTCGTTCATCCCCCAGGAGGCCCCCGAGAGGGCGCTGGCCGCCAGGAAGACCACTATACCGGAGAAGATGAACCACTTTCTTCCGTAGATGTCGCCGAGCTTGCCGATGACCGGGATCATCGCGGTGGAGGCGAGCAGATACGAGGTGGTCACCCACGCGTATTTGTCGAAGCCTTTCAAATCGGCGATGATCTTGGGCATCGCCGTCCCGACCACCGTCTGATCGAGCGCCACCAGAAAGAGCGCGAGCATGAGCCCGGCCACCGCGAGAACCTGTGCCCTGACCCCGGGCTCCTTCAGACGGCTCATCCTCCTGCCCCTCTTCTGAACATAAAACCCTTCATCTCTAAATCCTTCCTCTGAAATCCGATCACTTCTTCATCGCTTCGGCGAGCAGCCCGAGCAGACGTCGTAGCTCCTCTACTTCCCGCTCGCTCATGGCGCCAGACACCCGTCGCCCCAGCCCCTCTTCGAGCGCCGGTACCACCTCGAGCAGCCTCCTCCCCTCGCTGGTGAGGTACATCCTGACCACCCGGTTGTCCTCGGGATCGCGCTCCCGAAAGATCAAACCCTCCCCCTCCAGCGCCTGCGCGAAACGCGTCACCCGCGAAGGGTCGAGCCCGTGCTCCTGACAGATAGCAGCCTGGCTCACCCCCTCCCCACGTCCGATCTCGGAGAGCACGAAGAGCTTCATCGCACCGATGCCGCCCTCCCGCTCGATCGCACCGAGCGTCCGCTTGAAGGCCAGCGCAAGCCGCTCCAGAAGCGGCTCCTCGCCAACGAAGATCCTTACCCCGGCCTCCTTCTCGTCGTTCCGCAAAAACCCGGACATGGAATACCTCGTAACACTCCGTAACCGCTGCCGGGAGAGTATACGGAACTTCCTTGCGGTTTCAATCTTTGCACTGGTAATTTTTGTGATCCCAAACACAAGGGTTCACAAGGGGAGAGGGTGCGTGCTACAACACCCTCGTGGACGACCGTCACGAGAGCGAAGCCGGCAGAAACCCACGCCACGATCCGGAGGATCTGGTGGTGTTGCTGCGAGACGAGATCTCGGCGGCGCTCTCGTACACGGCGGCGGTGGCACACCGGGTGGGGCTCGGGCTCTCGGAGGTGGCTGCGCTGGAGCACCTCGGTGCGGGGGAGCTTACGCCCAAGGAGCTCGGGCGGCGGCTCTCGATGAGTTCGGGGGCGGTGACGGCGCTGGTGGACCGTCTGGAGCGGGCCGGCTTCGCGAAGCGGTACCCCAACCCCAAAGACCGGCGCAGCTCCGTGATAAGGGCCACGCCGCAGGGGGTCGCGGAGGCCCGGCGGCACCTCCGGCCGCTCGTGCAGGAGATCCGCGAGGTAGTGGAGCGCATGGAAGAGGACGAGCGCCGGGCGGTCGCGCGCTTCATGCGGGACGTGGTCGACGCCGTATGGAGGCAGGTAGACTGAGGATACGACGCCGAAGGACCTCCTACGGCAGGTTCTTCTGGATGTTTTTGAGGAGCTGGTGCAGCCCCTTCAGGAAGTTCGTACCCCCTCCTCCGGAGGAGCCTCCCTGCCTCCCCCGGCCGGCACCGCTACTCGCCGGATGGACCGGCGGAGGGGAGTAGGCGTTTATGCTGGTGCCGCGCAGGCCGTTGTCCGCCAGGTTCTGGATGTCGTTCGGGGGCACGTAGATCGCGTGCAGCCCGGAGAAGTCGGGCTTCGGGAAGCCGACATTCGGCTCGTTCCGGAGGGCTTCCTTGAAGAGCTGGATCATGATCTCCTGCGGGATGCTCTCGCCGTAGACGTAGCCTATCCCCGGCACGTTCGCCATCGAGCCCCCCTGCGGGTAGCCGACCCAGACGGCCATCGAGTACTGAGGGGTGTAGGCCGCGAAGTAGGCGTCGTTGTCGTTGCTCGAGATACCGGGCTTACCGGCGATGGTATGCCCGGTCTCGGCGTCGGCGTCGTGGAACCATCTGGGGGTGCCGTTCTTCATGACCCCTTCGAGAACCGAGTCCACGACGGCGGCCTGGTTCTTCGTGAGCGCCCGACGGGAGGTGTGGTGCGGCGTCCAGATGACCCGGCCGTTCTGTTCGACCTTGCTCACGACGTACGGTGGGTGGTAGACGCCCCCGTCGGCGAGCGTCGCGTAGGCCGAGGCCATCTCGAGCACCGTCACCCCCTTTTGCAGCCCGCCGAGGAGCATCGAGGGATCCCGGTTGAGGGACGAGGTGATCCCCATCTGGTGGGCGGTTCGGATCACGTTGTCCAGCCCCACCAGGAGCCCGAGCTGAACGAAGACCGTGTCGTCGGAGACCTCGGTCGCCTTCTCCAGCGTCATCGGCCCCCGCTGCCTGTAGGCGAAGTTGTGGATGCTCGCCGGGGTACCGTTCCAGGAGAACTGCAGGTTCCTCGATACGAACACGCTCCTGGTCGGGTCTATGCCGTCCTTCACCGCGGCGGCGAGCACGAAGGTCTTGAAGGAACTGCCCGGCTGCCTGTATCCCCGGGTGGCGAGGTCGAACCCACCGGGGGTGATACCCTGCAGCGAGAGGACCGCCCCGGTGCCCGGCTGGACCACCGCCGAAGCGGCCGAGGGATCCACCGAAGGGTCGGGCAGCAGAGCTTTGGCGGAGTCGTAGGTGTTCTTCTGGAAGCTCTCCTTCATCGGGGTGTAGATCTTGAGGCCTCCGGTCTCCAGCTTCTTCTGGCCGAGCTTCCTGAAGAGGAGGTTCTTCACCGCGGTGGTGTACGCCTCATCCTGAGCGGGGGCCGAGAAATCGTAGGGATGAGTCTGTAGCGGGGTCTTCACCGACTTCTCGTAGCGGGAGCGGGAGATCATGTGTTGCTCGAACATCGCCTTGAGGACGGCGTTTCGCCTCTGGGTGGCGGCCTTCGGGTTCTTGAGCGGGTCGAGGGACGTCGGTGCGTTGACCAGCCCGGCCAGGGTGGCCGCCTGCGGCAGGCTCAACTTGTTCGCGGGTACCCCGAAGTAGGTCAGGGACGCAGCCTGCGCTCCGTAGGCGTTATGCCCGAAGTAGACGGTGTTGAGGTAGTTCTGCAGGATCTGGTGCTTGGTGTGGCTCATCGCGTAGGGGACCGAGAGCGCCGCCTCGGCCAGAACCCGCCAGATGTCCTTCTGTCCCCGCAGGTTCTGCTTTATGTAGAGCTGCTTCATGAGCTGCTCGGTGAGCGTCGAGCCCCCCTGCCTCGGCGCCCCGTGGGTGATGTCCACGACTATCGCGCGGGCTATCCCTTTGGGATCTATCGCCGGGAACTCGTAGAAGTTGTTGTCCTCTATGGCGATGAGCGCCTCCGGGAGATACGGCGACATCTTGCTCAGGGGAACCACGATCCTGTTCTCGGACCCGAAGACGTAGCTCACCGGATGGCCGGAGGAGTCGTAGATCACGCTGCTCTGGTCGAGGGAAGGATGGGCGGCGAAGAACCCCGGCGGGATCGGCCCGTCCTTTATCGTGCCCTCGGCCTTTATGGCGGCGAAACAGATCAGGACCACCGCCCCCAGGACGAAGAGGCCGAACCATCTGCGCCTGCGATAGAGGCGCTTGCGGAACTCTTTCCTCTTCTGGCGCCTCCTGGCGCCCACGAACCTCATCCGACCACGATAGACCTTCACGTCGACATTCTCCACAACCGGCGCAGCAGCTTCGACCTCCCTCGAGCATGGAACCGGGGCGCTCGCCTACCATGATTACGCCCGACACGTAAAATAGTCGCTAAAACGTGGCCTCGGGTCGTGAAACCCCGTTCCTCGGCGGGACAGGCGGCCTCATCCCCGCTCGTCGAAGTTCGGGGTGCGGATCTCCCTGCGGGCGGCGTCGTACTCGTACAGCTCGGCGTATCTGCCCCAGTCCACGGCCACCTCGAGCTGCCGGCGCGCCTCCTCGGGGCTGAAGTGGTTGCCCAGAATGTCCAGGAAGAGCCCCTCGGGCAGCGCTCCGTCGGAAGCTCGTCCTATGGCCCTCTCGATCACCCGCACGAGCCACACCCGCTCCCTCACCTGTCGGGCGAAGAGACGTTTGGAGATTTGGATGTCCGCCGATGCGAACTCGTGGCCCACGTCGGTCATGTGCACCTCCCCGCCTTCGGTCCTCACGAACCCGAGGAGCTGGCAGGCGTCGACGAGGGGCACCATGTCGTCGACCTCGAGGCCGAGGTCGGAGGCGAGGTCCGCCAGGTCCGCCACCCCGCCCTCGGCCTGCAGTATCTCCAGAAAACCCGACAACCCGTCGACGCTCGCGTGGGGGATCATGCCGGGGGATACCCCCTTCTCGCTCCCGGATTCCGTCTCACCCTCCAGCTCCCCGCGCAGCTCCTCCTCACGCCCCATCATCACCCCGTAGGTTCTGTCGAGCAGCGCCTCGAAAGCAGCGGAGCGCCGGTCGCGCGGACGCGGCAGGCCGACCACCAGAGAGTGCTTTATGCGACCGGGGTTGGTCCCGAGCACCACTACCCGGTCGGCGAAGAGCAGGGCCTCCTCGATGTTGTGGGTGACGAGCAGTATGGACCTCGCGGGAAATTCACCGGCCTGCCACAGCTCGAGGATCTCGGTCCTGAGGTTCTCGGCGGTGAGCACGTCGAGCGCGCTGAACGGCTCGTCCATGAGCAGCACGTCCGGCTCGACGACCAGAGCCCGGGCGAAGCCCACCCGCTGGCGCATCCCCCCCGAGAGCTCCTTGGGGTAGGCCGACTCGAACCCGTCGAGCCCGATCAGGTCTATCACCTTGAGCGCCCTCTTCCTTCTCTCCTCACGCGGCACGCCGCGGGCTTCGAGTCCGATCTCGACGTTCTGCTGCACCGTGAGCCAGGGCAGGAGCGCGAAGGTCTGGAAGACCACCGCCGTGCCCGGGTTGGAGCCGGAGAGGGGCCTGCCCCGGTAGAAGACGTTACCCTCCGAAGGCGGTATGAGCCCCGCGATACAGCGCAGCAGCGTAGACTTACCAGACCCGGACCTCCCGAGGAGGGCCACGATCTCCCCCTCGTGCAATTCGAGGTCTATCCCCTCCAGCACCGGGAGGTTCCCACCGGAGGGTGTCTCGAAATCCTTCCTGAGGTTGCGTACCGAGATGATAACTTCGGACGTCGTCGTGACGGATGCCATCTTCTCCTCCTACAGCGAGTAACGGGTCTCTGCCAGAGCGTAGAGCCTGCGCCAGAGCAGGCGGTTGAAGGCCACAACGTAGAGGCTCATCACCGCAACGCCGGTGAGGATCTGAGGCCACTGCCCGGTCGCCGTCGCCCGGGTGATGTAAGCCCCGAGGCCGGAGGCGGTGAGCGTGGTGCCACCGTAGCGCACAACCTCGGCCACGATCGAAGCGTTCCAGGCCCCTCCGGCCGCCGTGATCCCCCCCGTCACGTACGCCGGGAATATGCCCGGGAGGATCAGGTACCGCCACCTCTTCCACCTTCTGAGCCCGCTCGCCTCGGCCGCCTCCCGCAGGTCGGTCGGTATGGCCATGGCCCCTGCTATGGTGTTGAACAGGATGTACCACTGCGAACCGAGTGCCATCAGAAGGATGCCGCCGAGGTTCAGGCTGATACCGTACTTCAAGAAGAGCAGCGTAGCGAAGGGGAAGAGCAGGTTGGCCGGGAAGCTCGCCAGAACCTGTATCAGCGGCTGTGCCAGGCGTGCCACTCTGGGGTTGAGCCCGATCCAAACCCCTACCGGCACCCAGACGAGGGTCGCGAAAACGAGCACGGCGAAAACCCGTCCGAGCGTGAACGCGCCGAGCAGGAAAGCCTCACCCAGACCACCCAGCCCCACCCCCCTGAGCACGTAGTCAGCCATGCGGTAGATCCCGTAAGCTATCGGGAGGAGTACGAAGGCGGCGAAGATAAAGTCCCCTGTACGCCCGGGGAGCTTCCTTCCGCCAGGCAACCCGCCCCCCGACGGATACTCCCCATCGCGCCCCAGTATCCGCATCATCCTGCCGAGCGGTTCGGTCACGACCGCCCAGGCTGACCCGGCGAGAGACGCGAAGATCGAACGCCGCAGCACCTCCAGCACCCAGGATCTCTGCACCTCGGCGGCCTCCGCCTCTTCGACCTTGAAGCGCTCGGCCCACGCGGTGATCGGGCGCCAGAACAGGAAGTTTATCGCGACGACCATGAAGGCCATCGTGACTATCGCGAGGACCACCCCACCCAGGTTCCCCTTCCTTATCGCCTCGGCGGCGAACGAGCCGACACCCGGCAGCTGGTAGTCGTGGTTGAGCACGCTGATCGACTCGGAGGCGGCGAGGAAGAACCACGCCCCACCGAAGCTCATCATCCCGTTCCACACCAACCCGACCATCGAGTTCGGCACCTCGATCTTCCAGAAGCGCTGCCAGCGGGTGAGCCTGAGCATCCGGCTCAGCTCGTCGAGCTCGCGCGGCAGCGCCCTGACCGAGTGGTAGAAGCTGAACGTCATGTTCCAGGCCTGCGCGGTGAAGATGGCGAAGATCGAAGCACACTCCAGGCCCAGCATGCTGTGGGGGAAGAGCGCTATGAACCCCGTGACGGTCACAGAGAGGAAGCCCAGCACGGGCACCGACTGCAGGATATCCAGAGCCGGCACGAGAACCTTCTCGGCCCTGCGGCTCTTAGCAGCGAGATATCCGTAGCCCAGCGTGAACACGACCGAGAAAAACAGGGCCACGAACATCCGGATCGCGCTGCGCAGCGCATAGTAGGGAAGCTCGGCCGGATCGGTGCTCACCCGCACCGGCCGCGAGGGGGTGAAAGAGGAGACCATACCCCGCCCGGCCCACACCACCGCGAACAGCAACAGGAAGACGCCCGCCAGCACCACGACGTCCACCATCCCGAAGGGCATCCTCCCGAGAGCCTGCCGGCTCGGGAAAGTCCGCACTCTCTGAGACACTCTCCACCTCCTCTCCGTGAGCGCATCGACTCAGGAGGCGAGGATCCTTCGAGCACGGACCCCGGGGAAGCAGGATGGTCGACCAACCACGCCCTCCCCGGGGTGGGATGACGCTCCGGTGGGGAGCGGGCCGCTACCCGGTGATCGGGCGCGAGGCGAGCGACCCTCTACTACTCGGGCCTTCGTCCGCGTGGCTCAAGGATCGCTCACCTCCTCTTTCGGGTAGCTTTCTTCTCCGGCGGGGATTATATACCCGCCACCCGGCACCCTGGTGACGGCCTCTCGGCGGAGAAGCCCCCGGTACAGGGGCAGGCTCACCATGAACGGCAGCACGTAGTAGACGATCCGGAACAGCAACGCGGCGAGGACCGCCTTGCCCAGAGGTACGCCGAGCAGAGCGAAGAGCGCGGACATCGACGCCTCCTGCACACCGAGCCCGCCGGGAACCATCGAGGCGGCGCCGGCCACCGCCCCGAGGACGAAGCCGGCGAGGAGGACGGCGGGTGCGAGGTGGTACCCCAACGCATCGAAGCAGAACCAGAGCGCCCCCGCACTGCACCCCCAGTCGGCGACCGAGAGGGCGAGCGGCACGAGGGCGTTGCGCGGTCTGGAGCGGAGCAGGGCGACCCCTCCGCGGATCTCGCCCCACAGCCGCCCGAGGAACCCCCCCGCGAACGTCCCCTGCAACGCACGCCACAACGGAAGCCTGACCCTCCGAACCGAGACGAGCGCCGCCAGCGCCGCCAGGATCCCGGCGAAGAGCACGCCCCCCCTCCCATCCACCCCCCACCCCACCGAAAGGCGTGCGCTGCCGAGCAGGAGGATCCCCCCGGCCGGGACGAGCAGCACCAGGATCAGGTTGTTCATCACCGAGTGGGCCATCGAGGCGGCGAGCATGTTCTCCGCCGGCCGGCCGCGGCGTCTCGCCACGAGCACCCTGAGCGAGTAGCCCGCGGCCCCTCCGGCGGAGGTGAGATAACCGAGCGCGCAGGAGACGAACCCTACCGTAAACAGCTCCCTCCGGGCGAGGGAGACGCCGAAGACGCGTCCGAGCACGGCGAACGATCCGCTGAGGAAGAGGTAGGATGCCGCGGTGAGCAGCAACGCCGCGCCGACCGGCCAGGGCCGGGCCCGTACGAGCACCCCGCTCACATCACCCCGGGCCTGTACGACCAGGACGGCCCCCGCCGGGATGGCGACGGCGAGGAGCGCCATACCCGCCAGAACCTTCCACCGGCTCATGCCTCATCCACCCTCGGTGAGCATCACCAGCGCGAGCACCACCCTGGTCGGCCCGCTCAACCTCCCCCTGTAGACCAGAAAGCGCCTCTCCCAACGAGGCTCGAACTTCGCCTTGTAGTTCTTCAGCCCCTTGTAGGAGAAGAAGCGCGTGAGAGGCTCGGAGAGCTGCCCGAGGATCCTCTCCTCCAGCGGCGCACCGGGACGCCCCCCCGTACCGGAGAGAGGTGCGAGCCCAAGATCGAAGGTCCTGTATCCCCGCTCCCTCAGGTGGAGCATGGTCTTCGTGAGCAGGTAGTCCATCGTACCGTTGGGCACCTCCGGCCTGTGTCGCATGAGGTCTATCGTGGCCTCGCCCTCCCTGTAGGAGGGGACCTCGTTGGCGAAGGCGACGACGCGGCCGTCCGGGTCCCGGACCAAAAAGAGCGGCATGCCGCCGACGTACTCCGGGGAGAAGGACCCTATCGTGAAGCCCCGCTCACGTCTGCCGGGCAGCGAGAGCCAGGCGCGGGAGACCTCCTCCACCTCCGACAGCAGAGGCCCCCGGTGCGGGGGCTCCGCCCGCTCGAAGGTATACCCCTCCCGCTCGAGCCTGCGCACCACGTAGCGGAACCACTTGCGATGCGACGTCCGCTCGCCGAAACGGGCGAGGTCCACGATGGCCTCCTCGCCTATGAGCACCGCCTGCATCCCGAAAGATTCGTAGAGCGGCAGGAGATGCTCTTCGGCCTCGTAGAACGCCGCCATCCACCCGTTGTCGGTGCAGAAATCGAGGAAGTCCTTTACGAGCCCCGCGAAGGCTTCCCGACGGCCCGAGGGATCGCCCAACACCAGCGCGACACCCCGGGCCACACCGTAAGCAACGAAAGCGGAGCCGTCCTTCGAGAAGAAGTAGGACTTGTCCGGCTGAAGCTTGAAGTAGTCGAGGGAGGTCCCCCCGTACCGGTGCAGCAGCCTGCCGGCCCTCTCCCGCTCGTGCGGAAGGACCTTGTACCGGTAGGAGAGCGGCCTGAAGAGGCTGTAGGCGGCGAACGCGCCGCTCATCAGGCCGGTCCAGCCCAGCGAGTCCAAGAACCACTCCGCCTGCGCCGTACGGGGTCTGGGAAGTCCGGTCCCGAGCAGGGCGTAGGCACGCAGCGTCTGCACGAACGACGCGGCGAGCCTGAAGTTAGTCCCGAAGTCCCGCCGGTCGAGGAGCCAGAAGCCGAGCGTGCCGTAGGCGAGCGCGAACAGCAGGCTCCCCCCCATCAGCAGTAGGCCGCGCTTCATGCTGCGCGGCTCGCTGCGGACCGTGAACTCCCCGCGGAAGGCGAGCAAAAGGGCGAGGGTCAACACCGGCACGACGAACCAGTGCTCCGGATGGTGCACGTGGTGGGGCACCCCCCGGTAGAGCTTCATCACCCGGAAGAACAGGTGCCCCACGATGATCGCGGCCGAGCTGGCGGTGGCCAGCTGCCAGGCGACACGTTTGCGTCGCCAGAGGTTGAGCGAGAGGTAGACGAGGGCGAGCCCGAAGACGAGGCTCAGGGTCCGGTTCCAGTAGTGCAGACCGAAGGGCAGGCTGGAGGAGATGTTTCTCTCCGGCACCCGCACGATCTGGACCCAGAGTATCTCCAGCACGCCGTTGTAAAGGGCCGCGAGCGCGACCAGCCGGACGGCCCATCTTCTCGCCGTGCACGGCAGAATGCGCCCGGACAGCGTCTCCACCAGAGGACCGATCCTCTTGCGCAGGGTCCAAACCTTGATCCCGGTTCCCACAGTAAGAAAGCCCCCTCTACTCCAGATGTCTGCTCGCGAAGATCAGGAAACTCGAGAGGTGGGCCCTCCACAGAGCCCACGAGTGCCCGCCACTGTAGACGTGGAAGGAGAGGTCCGCGTGCCTGCGCTCGAGCTCGTGTGCGAACTGCTCGGTCTGGCGGAGGAACACGCCGTCGCTCCTGCCGGCGTAGAGGTAGAAGGCGGGGAGCTTTCCCTTCAGATGGTTCAGGTAGTCCATCGGGCTGTTGCGGCGGGCCTCCACGCGGGCCCGGTGCCCGAAGAGACGCCTGGCGTCGTTCGGGAACATCTTGAAATACCCGGAGAAGCTCCCGATCACCCCGTACTCGCCGCGGTGCTTGAGGCCCAAATTGGCGGCTCCGAATCCTCCCTCCGAGAGCCCGGCTATCGCCCGTCCGCCGGGGCCATCCACCGTGCGGTAGTGCTCGTCTATCTGCCGCACGAGATCCCGGGTGATGTACGTCGCCCAATCTCCCTCCGCTCCGTTCACGTACTCCGAGGAGGGGGAGAACTGCGAGGGGTTGCCCTGGGGCATGACCACGATCATGGGCCGGACCTTGCCCTCGGAGATCAGGGCATCCATCCTGTCTTTGATCCCGCCGACGTTCACCCAGTCCTCGGGGCGGCCGGGGGAGCCGTGCAGCAGGTAGACGACGGGGTAGCGCTCGAAGTGGTTCTGCAGAGCCCCGTAGCCCGGGGGCAGGTAGATGAGATACCGCACCGTCTCCCCCAGGGCCTTGGAGTAGAAGTAGTGGGTCTGCACGGTCCCCGATGCGCCGTGGTTGACGTTGGGGTCACCCCAGAAGGTGCGGTACATGTAGTAGTTGTAGCCGGCGAAGGCCCCGCCCCCCAGTACGAGCAGCACGGCGGCCACGGAGAAGAACGTCGCCACCCTCCGGCGCTTCACGGCGAACCCGCCTCCCCGGAGCGCCCTTTCCGCAGGATCAGCGCGGAGAGGGTGTCGAAGACGCACCCGTCCAGCGTGAGGCCCGCCGCAGCACCCAGCACGTCGAGCGCGTCTTTCGAGCCCAGAGGCCGGTGGTAGGGCCTCTCGCCCACCAGCGCATCGTAGGCGTCCGCCACGGCGACGATCCGGGCCTCGAGCGGGATCTCACACGCCCGGAGCCCCGACGGATATCCGCTGCCGTCGAGCCTCTCGTGGTGAGAGAGCACCGCGTGCGAGACTTCCGTCCCCGGCAAAACCTCGTGCACCAGCGCCGCGCCGAGCTCCGGGTGGAGCCTCATGCGGGCCCACCCCCGCTCGTCCAGCACCCCCTCCCCGGCGAGCAGGTCTTCCGGGACGAAGAGCTTCCCAACGTCGTGCAGGAGGGCCGCGAGAGCCACGGCGCGGACTCTTTCGGAGGGGAGGTCCATGGCGAGGGCGATCCTGCCCGCGAGCGAGCACACGCGGCGGGAGTGCTCCGCGGTCTGCGCGCTGTGTCTCTCCAGGGCATCCACCAGCTCCACGACGGCCGCATCGGCCTCTACGCCGACCCCCGCCAGAACCAGCCGGGTCCGTATCCCCCAGGCGGGACTGAAGGTCTGGTTCGGATCACCCGTCTGCAGCACGTTCTCGCTCATCTCGGACCACAGGACACACCGGCGGCACTCCCTCCCGGCTCCCCGCCGGGGAGTCGCCCTGGAACCCGTCCGTCCGGTCTCTCCCGCATGGCGAACCATGAGTCTGCAGACGCAGCCTTAGAATTTCCTGAGAGGGAGGTAAACATTCGATAAAGCTTTTCCTATCCGGCCGGGAGGACGTAGAGGCTCGCGGAGGAAGAGCCGAGCAGCGGATATCTCGCCACGAGGCGCACCCGTCCCGGAGCACCTTTTTTCGACCTGATCCAGACGGCCCCCGTTCCTCCGTTGGCTCCGAGGTCGAAGGGGTTGTCGCCGATCAGCAGCGCGGGTCCGCTGAGGTGGAGGTAGACCCGGCCAGAGGCGCGGTACCGGGGCGCGCCGTAGCGGTCCACCACCTGAAAGTAAGCCCGGGTCATGTCCGAGCCGTCCGCGAGGAGACGATCGTCGTCGAGCTTGAGGAGCAGACGGTCCCCCGAAGGGTCGGAGGAGAACCTGCGCGTGATGACGCGCCGTCCCCGGACGTAGCCGTCTATCCTGAGCTCGGGGTACCCCGAACCGTCCACGGTGAGATCCACGACGAAAGGCGGGTACTCGAGGTGGGGAAAGTCCGCGCGGTCCGGGAGCAGCGAGGCGAAGTGCCTCCCCCCGACGAAGACCTCCAGCCGCTCGCAGTTGGACCAGATGGTGGACTTCCGGCCGGGTCCTCCCGGGGGCGCGTACGGCCCGAAGTCCCAGTAGAAGGCCGGTTCGATCACTGGGCGCACCGAAGGATCGACCTGCGCGCGGTAGAAGGCCGCCCCCGGCTTGGGGACCCGGAAGACGTCGCAGACGCCGGTCCACTTCACCCCCCGGAAAGAGTAGCCGTGGCCCGAGGGGTAGTCGAAGGCGCTCCACGCCAGCAGCCCGCAGTAGCGTTCGTCGGAGGCGGCCCGGTCGTGTACCGCGGCGTGCAGTATCGCCTGCTCCTGCTGCACGCGCCCGGTGTCGATCCTGCGGTAGAAGTGCGGACCGACTATCGCACCTATCGCCTCGCTCACCAGGTAGGGCATGTCCACCCTCGGCGGCCTCAGCACCGGCAGCCGGAAGTTCCCCGTCCTGCTCCGGACGTACTTCCTGGTGTAGTCGTTGAAGGAGAAGACGTCCTCCGCGAAGCTCCGCGTCGAGTATGGGTCTTCTTCCCTTCCTTTCCGGCTCTCCTTGATCCCCCCGGACTCCTCGGGGGCGCGCTTGACCGCACCGGTCGTGGGGCGCGAGCCGTCGAGATCCCGCGCGATCTCGCGCGTCCTGCGGTAGAGCGCGGGATCGTTGCGCGTCTCGTTGAGACGGGTTCCCCAGATGACGATCGAGGGGTGGTTGCGGTCCCGCAGGATCATGCGCCGCACGTCCCGCAGGACGTAGCCCCGCCAGCTCGCATCGCCGATGTAGTCCCAGCCCGGGGCCTCTTCCCAGACCATCAGCCCGAGCTCGTCGCAGGCGTCGAGGAAGGCCTCCGACTGCGGGTAGTGCGAGCAGCGCACCATGTTGCAGTTGAGCTCTCGTTTGAGGATCTCGGCGTCTCTGCGCTGCACCCGCGCGGGCATCGCCCCCCCGACGTAGGGATAGAACTGGTGCCTGTTGAGACCGAAGAGCTTCAGGCGGCGCCCGTTGAGGAAGAAACCTTCCCTGGTGAAGCGTGCCTCCCGGAAGCCGGTCCGGGTCTGGAGGCGGTGGACGACGCGCCCCGCCAGGATCAGGCTGAGGGCGACGTCGTACAGGTTCGGGCTCCGCACGTCCCAGAGCTTCACGTCTCCGAGGGAGGCGAGCGTGAGGTGCACCCTCCTGCGGCCCGGCTCCAACCCCGGGAGTCGGACGGTACTCTCAGAGATCACGCTCCCGCCCTGAAGAAGCTCGGCCCTCACGTGCACGGGAGAAGGCGTCCTCCGTGCCGAGTCGATCAGGCACTCGACCTCTAGACGCCTGCGCGCCGGGTCGAGAACGTCGGCCGGACGGGCGAACGGGTACGCCAGGAACGTCTGAGGGTACACCCTAAGGTACGCCTCCCGGTAGATGCCCCCCGGCTGCCAGTAGTCGATGGAGGCGGGCCCGTAGGGCCGGGGCCTGTCGGGTGGGACGTTCTGTCCCCAGCGGGCATCGACGACCACGGCGAGCTCGTTCTTCCCGGGTCTGAGGAAGCGCGTGATCTCCCGCTCGAACGGCACGTATCCCCCGAGATGCCTGCCGGCGAAGCGCCCGTTAACGTAGAGCAAGGCCCCGGTCAGGATCCCGGCGAACTCCACGAACACGCGCCCGGCGAGGGCGTTCCCGTCGGCGATCACCTCCCGCCGGTAGACCCACAGGTGCTGCCAGCGCTCGGGCCTCCAGTCGCACCACGAGAGACGCACGACGGTGTGCGGGAGCACGGCCTCCTCGTAGCGGGAAGGCCCCCGGTAAGGCCAGAGCCCGGGCTCCTCGAGCCGCCCGTACTCCCAGCCGTCGTTCAGCTCGAGTACGGCGGGTGAGACATGCGCGTTCGCCCGTCCCGTTCGATGTGGAGCAGGTGGAGGCATCCTCCCGTCGGCCCCGAGAAACCCGACCACGCCCGCCAGCGTGAGGCCCAGCTTCAGGAAGCCCCTGCGGGAGACGGTGGGAGCCGTCCCGTCCCGGAGATCACCCGCCGGCTCTAACACCCCCCCACGCTTCAGCTCAGGAGTCCTCATACCCGGGATTGCAACCCGCGATCCTGAGAAAACGATTAGCGTCCCGCAGAGACCCCGGGGCCGCCGGGATAGGCAAGAAGGGGTGGAGTAGGGGCGGTGGGACTCGAACCCACACTGGGCGGATTTTAAGTCCGCTGCCTCTGCCGATTGGGCTACGCCCCCGGGTCGTTCAAGAATATACCAGCAACGAACCCGGCGGCCAAAGCCACCTCAGAGTGAGCAACACCCGCCCCTCGGGTACGGTTCGTCCACCCGATCGAGGGTCCACTCCGCGACTGGATTCGGGATGGCCCCTGCGAGGTGGAGCGCGGTGAAGGCGTGCAGGCACTTCACGCCGCCACCCTCTCCGACGCCGGCAACCCGGCTCCCGTAGCGGGCGCGGTGCTCCTCGTGGATCCCCTCCACCACCCCGGGACCTACCTCCCGCCAGGCCTGCCTGACCCCTCCGGCGGACTCCACCCTGGAGACGGCCCGCACCAGGCTGGGGCAGGTCAGCCAGAAGCGGGTCGGCATCTCGCGTCCGGTCTCGTTCTCGATCACGCTCGGCGCGCCGTAGGGACAGCGGGCGGCGACCCGGAAGGGCCGGGGCTCGCGCCCGAGCTGGCGCGCGACGATCTCCATGTCCTGCGGACTACTTCTCTCCACCACGCTCGCGCAGGATGTAGACCTTCTCGCCTGGTTTTATCATCCCGTAGCGCTCGCGCGCGGCCCGTTCTATCCCGGATGGGGTCTGGAGGCTCCGCGCCTGATCGGCCAGCCGTGTGTTGCGCTCCCGCAGATGCGCGAGGCTCTGCTGGAGGGAAGAGATCTCCGAGCGGTCCACGAAGATCTGGCGCAGCGGCGAGACGTAGGACGACAGGAGCAGCCCGATGAGCACGGCGTAGAGCACCACGGCCGCCGGACGGTACCGGTGCCGGGCGCGCCGTCTCACCGGTCCTCGCCCACCGTGTGGACCTGCAGGGTGTTGGTCGAGCCCGGCACGGGCCCGGCGGTCCCCCCGATCACGATGATCTCGTCCCCCTCCTTCACGCACCCCGTGCTCTCGGCCGCCTCGATCGCCTCCCGGAAGCGCTCCGCGAGCGAGCCGGCCTGCTCCCCCTGGATGGCCGTCACCCCCCAGACCAGCGCGAGGCGGCGCACGGTCCTCTCCTCGGGGCTCACCGCGAGGATGCGGTTCGGCGGCCGGAAGCGCGCTGCCCGGATGCACGAGAGCCCGCTCTGGGTGGCGGTCAGGATCGCCTCCGCGTCGAGCACCTCGGCCAGCTCGCAGGCCGCGTGGGTCACCGCGTCGTAACGGTCGCCCCGCCCCCAGGAAGCCGAGGCGGCGATGTCCCTCCCGTAGTTGATCGCCGCCTCCGCCGCCCGGCAGACCCGGTCCATCTCCTCCACGCTCTGCACCGGGTAGCGGCCCACCGCCGTCTCCCCGCTCAGCATCACCGCGTCGGTGCGGTCGAAGATCGCGTTCGCCACGTCGGAGACCTCGGCGCGGGTCGGACGGGGGTTGCGGATCATCGAATCGAGCATCTGGGTCGCGACGATCACCGGGCGTCCCAGGCGCCGGCAGCGGGCGACGATGCGCTTCTGCTCGATCGGCACCCGCTCGGCCGAGAGCTCGACGGCGAGGTCTCCCCGCGCGACCATCACCCCGTCGGAGGCCTCTATGATCTCCTCGATGTCGTCTATGGCCTCGTGCTTCTCTATCTTGGAGATCACGGGGACGTCGTCGCCGAACTCCTTTATGAGGTGCTTTATGTCGCGCACCTCCTGGCCCGTGCGCACGAAGGAGGCGGCGATCCAGTCGGGCTTCAACACCTCGACCCCGAAACGCAGATCCTCCACGTCCTTCTCGGTGAGGCCGTGGATCGAGAGCGAGGAGTCCGGGAAGTTGAGGCCCTTGTGCGAGGAGACGGGTCCGCCCTCTATCACCTTGCAGACGACCTCGCCGTTCTTTATCTCCTCGACCTCGAGCCCGATCAGGCCGTCGTCTATGAGCACCCTGTGCCCGGGCTCGACGTCCTCGGCGATCCGCTCGTAGGAGGTCGGCAGCCGGCTCGCGTCCCCGACGAAATCCCCCGGCGCGATCACCACCCGGTGCCCCTCGACGAGCTCGGTGTCCCCCTCGACCTCCCCCGTCCGTATCTTCGGGCCCTGGATGTCCTGCATGATCGCCACGTTGCGTCCGAGCCGGGCGGAGACCCCGCGCACGACCTCTGCGTTGTGCCGGTGCATCTCCTGGTCCCCATGGCTGAAGTTGAACCGCACCACGTCGACGCCGGCGCGCAGGATCGCCTCTATGGCTTCCTCGGAGGAGGTCGCGGGCCCTAAAGTCGCGACTATCTTGGTGCGCCGCATCTCTCTAGCTCCTGCCTCCGCGGGGTTCGAACGCGGTGCGTCCCGGGTAGATCGCCGCCTCCCCGAGCGACTCCTCTATGCGGAGGAGCTGGTTGTACTTGGCCACACGCTCGCTCCGCGCGGGAGCGCCGCTCTTTATCTGCCCGGCGTTGACCGCCACCGCGAGATCGGCGATGGTGGTGTCCTCGGTCTCGCCGCTGCGGTGGCTGATCATCGTGGTGTAGCCCGCCTTGTGCGCGAGCTCGATCGTCTCCAGCGTCTCGGTTATCGTGCCGATCTGGTTGACCTTCACCAGGATGGAGTTCCCTATCCCTCGCTCGATGCCGCGGGCGAGGATCTTCGGGTTGGTGACGAAGATGTCGTCCCCCACGAGCTGCATCCTGCCGCCGAGCCGCTTCGTCAGCTCGGCCCAACCGTCCCAGTCCTCCTCGGCGAGCCCGTCCTCGAGGCTTATGATCGGGTACTCCCCGGCGAGCTCCTCGTAGTAGCCGATGAGCTCCCCGCTCGAGAGCTTCTTCCCCTCCCCGGCGAGCTCGTAGACGCCGCCGCGGTAGAACTCCGAGGCCGCCGGGTCCAAGGCGAAGCAGATCTGATCCCCCAGAGAATATCCGCTCCGCTCCACCGCTTCAGCGACGAGCGCGAGCGCCTCGCCGTTGCTCGAGAGGTCCGGGGCGAAGCCCCCCTCGTCCCCGATGCCGCCGGCGAGCCCCTTCTCGCCGATGAGCTTCTTGAGGCTCTGGTAGATCTCGGAGACCGCCCGGATGCCCTCCGAGAAGCTCTCGAAGCCGCCCGGGACGACCATGCACTCCTGGAAGTCCACGTTGTTCGCCGCGTGCGCCCCGCCGTTGAGGATGTTGCAGCAGGGAACCGGGAGCGTGGAGGCGCCCGCGCCGCCCAGGTAGCGGTAGAGCGGCAGGTCCGCAGCCTCGGCCGCGGCCTTCGCCGCCGCCATCGAGACCCCAAGGATCGCGTTCGCCCCCAGCCTGCCCTTGTTCGGCGTGCCGTCGGCCTCGATCATCGCGAGGTCGAGCGCCCGCTGGTCGGTGGCGTCCATCCCGACGACCACCTCGGCCAGCTCGGTCTCGACGTTCTCGACCGCCCGCCGCACGCCTTTGCCGCCGTAGCGCTCCTTCTCGCCGTCCCGCAGCTCCACCGCCTCGTTCTGCCCGGTGGAGGCCCCGGAGGGCACGGCCGCCCGGCCCGCGAACCCGCTGGCCGTGATGAGCTCCACCTCAACCGTGGGGTTCCCTCTGGAGTCGAGGATCTCCCGCGCGCGGACCGAGACGATCTCCGTCATGAAGCTACCCTCCTGTCTCTCGGATGCAAGGCTCGTCGCCCCTCTACTCTACGCCTTCGGGAGGCAGAGCGCCAGAGCCTTCAGGAGGTCGATCCCTGCGGCCTGTAGGCCGGCAGGTACTTCACGTCACGCGACTTCTTCTGCTGCTCGAGCCACTTCTGAAAGGCCCTGGCCCGCTCCTGCTGCGCGAGGTGCTGCTTTATCTGCGGGGCGACCTTCTCGAGCGGCGTGGTGTGCCCGGGCTCTATCTTCGTCACCTCGATCAGGTAGTAGCCGAGGTTCTTGACCTCGATCGGCCCGGAGACCTTCCCCTTCTTCGCCGAAAAGATCGCCTTGTCCAGCGCGGAGAGGGAGATCTGCCCCTTGCTGACACACCCCACCTTCCCCCCTTTCTTCGCGCTGCGGGGGTCCTGGGAGTACTTCTTCGCGAGCTTCGCGAAGTCCCCGCCTTTCTCGAGCTCGCTCTTCACCTTCTCGGCCTGCTTCTTCTGTTTCGCCTTGTCCGGGGCGAAGACTATCGCGCTGAAGCAACGGCGCTCGGGCACCTTGAACTGGGCCTTGTTCTTCTCGTAGTAGCTCTTTATCTGCTTCTCGGAGGGGCTCACGTTCCCCGTGACCCTGTCCTCGACCTTCCGTACGAGAAGCCCCACCCGGATCTGCTGCCGGGCCTGGCTCTCGTTTATCCCGTAACCTTTGAGCACCTGCCGGAAGGCCTCCTCGTCGCTGAGGTTCTTCCCGAACTGCTGCCGGGCCTGCTGACCGGCCTGCTTCTTGAAGTTCTCGAGGGCCTTCTGAACCTCCCCGCTGGAGACGGAGATCCCGTGCTCTCTGGCGTAGGCCTCGGCGATCTTGGTGTCCACCAGCTGGGGCATGACCTGCGAGACGGCGGCCTTGTACTGGGCGGAGCCGGGCTGCGGCGCCTCCTTGAGCCCGCTCTGGCGGGCGAGCGCGTCGATTTGCTTCTGTACCTCGCTCTGCGTGATCTGACCGCCGTCGAAGACAGCCACCTTCCTCGAGCCCGTCTCGACGTTGGCGACCGTGGAAGCGGCGGAGCAACCGGAGAGCACCGCGGCGAGGAACAGGATCAACCCCCACGTCACCAGAGATCGCTGGCGCCACGATCCGCTCAGAAAACGCAAGATCTCACCTCGAGCTGGTTGGATCCCAAAACGCCCGCGATTATAGCATGGTGCGCCCGAGCGCCCCGAGCGCCCGCTCGGCGACCTCGAGCGGGTCTCCTGCGGCACCGCGAACCCGCATCCGGCCGGCCTGGCTCGACACTTCCGCCCCGGTCGTCCGCTCGAGGGCCGAAACGGCCCTGGCATCGGGCGTGACCCCGGAGATGGTGAGCGTCCCCTGCCGGTAGGAGACGGACCTGGCCCCCACCCTCCTCGCGAGCAGCTTGACGCGCGTGATCCCGAGCAGGTTGAGCGCGGGAGCAGGCGGCTCCCCGAAGCGGTCGGCGAGCTCTTCGGCGAGCTCCTCGACCTCCTCGATGCTCCCGGCGCCGGAGGCCCGCTGGTAGAGGGAGACCCGCTCTATCTCGTCCTGCACGTAGTCCGGCGGCAGGTACGCGTCGAGCGGCACCTCGACCACGACCGGCGCCTCGTCTCTCCGCGCTGCGGGCCTCCCCCGGGCCTCCTCGACGGCCTCCTCCAGAAGCCGCAGGTACATCTCGAAGCCCACGGCCGCTATGTGCCCCGACTGCTCCGCACCGAGCAGGTTGCCCGCGCCCCGGATCTCGAGGTCCCGCATCGCGACCGCGAACCCGCTCCCGAGCTCGGTGAAGTCCAGAAGCGCCTCGAGCCGCCTCTGGGCCTCCCGCGTCGCCCCGAGCGGCGCGAAGAGGTAGGCGTAGGCCTGCTCGGAGGAGCGCCCGATCCTTCCCCTCAGGTGGTAGAGCTGCGCGAGCCCCAGAGCGTCCGCCCGCTCGACGATGAGCGTGTTCGCCGTCCCCACGTCGAGCCCGGTCTCGATGATCGTCGTGGCGACGAGCACGTCCACCTCTCCTTCGAGGAACGAGCGCATCTTGCCCTCGAGCTCCCGCTCGGGCATCCGACCATGAACCACCGCGAAACGAGCCCCGGGGACCAGCCCGCGCAGCTGCTCGGCCCTCTCCTCTATGGTCTCGATGCGGTTGTGCACGAAGAAGACCTGACCGCCCCGTCCGAGCTCGCGCTCTACCGCACGCCGCACCAGGTCCTCGTCGTAGGGCCCGACGTGGGTGAGCACGGGCCTCCTCCCCGCCGGCGGCGTCTCGATCACGCTTATGTCCCGCAGGGAGGAGAGCGCCATCTGCATCGTGCGCGGGATCGGGGTGGCCGTGAGCGTGAGTACGTCGACCGAGGCCTTGAGCTGTTTGATCCTCTCCTTGTGCGCAACCCCGAAGCGCTGCTCCTCGTCGACTACGACGAGCCCGAGGTCCTTCGGCCTCACCTCCGCCCCGAGCAGGGCGTGCGTCCCGATGAGGATGTCCACCTCCCCGGCGGCGAACCCTTCGAGGATACGCCTCCTCTCCGCCGGGGATGTGAACCGCGAGAGGCTCTCGACGCGCACCGCGAAGCGCTCCAGCCGCTCGCGGAAGGTGCGCTCGTGCTGCTGGACGAGCAGGGTGGTCGGCGCGAGCATCACCGTCTGCTTGCCCGCGAGCGCCGCCTTGAACGCCGCCCTGACCGCGACCTCGGTCTTCCCGAAGCCCACGTCCCCGCACACCAGCCGGTCCATCGGCTTCGGCCTCTGCATGTCGGCCTTGACCGCGGCGATCGCGGCCTGCTGGTCCGGGGTCTCCTGGTAGGGGAAGCTCTCCTCGAGCTCCCGCTCCCACTCCGTGTCCTCCGGAAACGCGAACCCTTCGGCCGAGGCGCGCACGATGTGCAGCCGCAGCAGCTCCCCGGCGAGCGCCTTGACCCGCTTCCTGACCCGCTCGGTGACCTGAGCCCACGAACTCCCGCCGAGCCGGTCCAGCCGCGCCCCTTCGCCGCCCACGTACTTGTGCAAGAGGTCCATCTGCTCGTAGGGCACGAACAGCCTGTCCCCACCCCGGTAGCTGACCTCCATGTAGTCGCGGGTGACACCCAGGGCCTCCCGCGCCACGAGCCCCTCGAAGCGCCCGATACCCTGCGTGTCGTGCACGACGAGGTCTCCGGGCTTGAGGTCGGCGAAGCTCGTCGGCGTCCGGCCGCCCCTGCGGCCCTTAACCCTCCTCCCCAGGAAATCCCCGCGCCTGACGACCGCGACCCCGTCCTCCGGGTAGACGAACCCCTCTTCTACCTCGCCGGGTACGGCGTAGAGCCCGGGAGGAAGGCTCGCGTCCACGCGGGCGGCCTCCCTCACCTCGCGTCCGATCTCGCCGAAGGCGTAGACGGTGCGCTTGACCTCGCTCCCCGAACCGCAGGCGATGAAAACCGCAAGCCCGTCCGCGACGAGCGCCTCGAGCCTCCTGGCGACCTCCCGCAACCCACCCCCGAACGCCACCACCGGCGGCGCCAGGACCGCCTCGCCATCCTCCGCACCGGTGAACTCGAGATCCGGCTCGGATGCCGCCGTGTCGTAGAGCTCGCGCACCAGACCGTCCAGATCTTCTGGCAGCGTCTCCTGCGGCTCTTCGCGCCAGATCTCGGCACCCCCGGGCAAAAGCTCGCGCGGCGAGACGGGATCGAGGCCGAGGAGCAGCCGGTCGAGCCCCATCACCCTCACCCCCCGGAGCGCCTCTTCGGGCAGCTCCTCCCCGCTCTCCGCGGCGAGCGCCGCCAGGTCGGCCTCGCGCGCAGCGTAGACCGTCACCGCCTTCAGGTCCTTCACGACCCGCTGGGTCGCCAGGGAGACGACCCGCACGCTCTCGACCTCGTCCCCCCACCACTCGACGCGCACCGGGGAGCGCCGGGTGCTCGGGAAGAGGTCCACGATCCCGCCGCGCACGGCGAACTCCCCGGGACGCGAGATCCTGTCCACCCGCTCGTACCCGAGCCGGGCGAGCCTCTCCAGAGCCTCGTCGAACTCCAGCTCCACGCCGCCGGAGAGCTCCAGGGGCTCGTGCAGGGGCGTCCTCTCGGCGAACGCGAGCGGTCCGGCCACGACGATGCGCGCCCGGCCCAAAGCGTGCAGCGCCCGCTGTCTCCTGCCGACGTTCGCGACGGGCGGGTCGAAGACGTCCCCGTAGATAGCCCCGCGCGAGGGCAGGTGCACGACCGCATCCTGCGTGAAACACGCCGCCTCGCGGGCGTAGCGCTCGGCCGACTCCTCGCTTCCCGCCACGAGCACGACGGGGCTCTCCGCGGTGGCGGCGAGGTAGGCTCGGATACGGTGTGGGGCCTGTACGGATCTCGTACGGAGAGGGTTTCTCACCCGGTAATTTTAACCCGTCCCGCCCGCTTTCCAACGCGGGGCTCGCTTCCACCGCCTTGCCAGGTTGGGATCGGATGGATACCATCTCGGGGCTTGATTTTGCCTTTCGTACACGGGTTCGTGCTGGCTCTGGGCCTGATCGTCGTCCTCGGGCCCCAGAACATGTTCGTCTTCTCCGAAGGAGCGAGCAGAACCCGCTTCCGAGAGGCCCTGCCCGTGGTCCTGACCGCCGCTCTTTCGGACACCGCGCTCATCTCCGCCGCCGTGCTCGGCGTCTCGGTCGCGGTCCTCTCCTTGTCCCCGATGAAGATCGCGCTCACCCTGGGCGGGATGGGATTCCTCATCTACCTGGGCTGGTCCAACTGGCGCCAGACCCCTGCGGTCGACGGAGAGTGGAGGCGGGCGGCGGAGGGGACGCTCAGGCGACGGATCCTCTTCGCCCTCTCGGTCTCGCTGTTAAACCCCGGCGCCATCCTGGACACGATAGGCGTGATCGGCACCGGCTCGCTGGCCTACCATGGCGCCGCGAAGGTCGCCTTCACCCTCGCGAGCATAATGGTCTCCTGGCTGTGGTTCGCCTCTCTGTCCGCCGCCGGCAGGGCCTTCGGCAAGCTAGACACGGTCCGCACCCACCTCGGCCGTCTCTCGGCGCTCGTGATGTGGGCGAGCGCCCTCTACCTCGGGTACGAACTGCTCTTCGGGCTCTGAGACGATCCGGAGCGAGACCCCGAACTTAGAGAAAAGACCGACCGCGCACGACGAACGCACCGTCCGGAGGATCTTGGGTCGCCGGATCCGCCCCACGGTTCCATCCCAACGAACTCCTTCGTTGGACACGCCAACTTCCGGATGGCTAAATGGGATCATGAGCGAAAACACGGGGATGAAGGAGCCGGGGAAGGCGGTCCCCGGACACTACCTGGTGCTCCTCGCCGCCGTGCTCTGGGGCACGACCGGTACGGCCGGAGCCTTCGCCCCACCCTCGGCCACACCGGAGGCCATCGGGGCGGCGAGGATCACGATAGGGGGCCTGGCGTTGCTGGCGATCACGCTGACACGCGGCACGCTGCGCGGGCACCGGTGGCCCCTCTTCGCAACGGCGACGGGGTGTGCGGGGGTGGCGGCATACCAGGCGCTGTTCTTCAGCGGCGTGTCGAGGACCGGGGTGGCGGTCGGCACGATCGTCGCCATCGGAAGCTCCCCGGTCTTCGGCGGGCTCATGGGATTTTTCGTCCACGGTGAGAGGCTCTCGTACCGGTGGGCGCTTGCCACGGCGCTCGCGGTCGCGGGGTGCGTGCTCCTGATCGGCTCCGGCAGCGAGATCTCCGTGGCGCCCTCGGGCGTCTTGCTCTCTTTAGGGGCGGGTGCCTCCTACGCGGCCTACGCCACCGCCAGCAAGGGTCTTCTGAAGCGCATCCCGCCGGAGGCGGTGATGGCCGTGCTCTTCACCGGGGGAGCCGTTCTGCTCTCGCCGGTGCTGGCGCTCACCGGTGCCGGCTGGCTCGCCACGACCCGCGGGCTCGGGGTGGCGCTGCACCTGGGGATCGTGGCCACCGCCGCGGCATACTTCCTGTTCGGCCGGGGGCTCAGGCTGGTTCCGGTCGCGACCGCGACGACGCTCTCCCTCGCCGAACCGCTGACGGCGGGTCTGCTCGGCGTCTTCGTGCTCGGAGAACGCCTCACCCCGCCCGCGCTGCTCGGCAGCGCCCTCGTCTTCTGCGGGCTCGCGGTCCTCTCGTGGCGGCGGCCCGGCGTTACCTAACGCTCCTCGCTCAGCTCCCGGAGCAGTCCGGGAGGGAGGCTCCATCGCAGCACCCCCTCACCCACCCCTGGCTCGCCTCCGAACTCGATCAGGAGCGCGCCTCCCTTCTTTATCTTCAGGCGCCCGGGATCCCGACGGCCAAAGATCATGTGGCAGGCCGCGGCGTGCAGGTTCGGACGGTGCCCGAAGAGAGCGACGGATTGCACCCCGGAAAGCTCCCGCAAGACCTCCAGCACCTCTGCCGGGTCACGTTCGGGCTCGAGCTCCGGGCAGGGCTTCTGCTCCGGCCACCCCAACGCGGAGACGATCGAGGCCGTCTGCCAGGCCCGCACGAACGGGCTGCTGAGCACGAGATCCACCTCCGGCATCACGCGTAACAGCCCGCGCGCGGCCGCCTCGAACCTCTTCCGCCCCTCTGGTTCGAGAGGCCGCTTCGAATCGTCCGGCCAGCGGGAGGCATCCCGATCGTAGGCTACGGCGTGCCGCACCAGGCAAACCCTCAAACTTCGCGTCCCCCGCCGGCGGGCTTCATCCTCTCCATCTTCGCCTCGAGCCTCCTCCACCTCTTGCCCCGCAGGCGATCGTAGGCGGCGGGGAAGTCCTCCCTTACCCCGAGCGCCTTCTCGCGCCACCCGCCGGAAAGAGCCCCCATGACGAAGACCACCTCGGCCGGCAGCCTCCTCCCGCTCTCCAAAGCCAGCCCCCGCAGGTGTCCCGCGGCGGCGAACGCGTCCTGGTGCTCCCCGAGGACATCCTGCAGCCCCTTGAGCCTCCGCGCGAGCCTGCGCGCCGGCTTGCCGTAGACGGGCTCCAAGAACTCCAGCGCGTAACGCAGCCGGCGGGCGCGCTTGCGCAGCCGGTGGAAATCCTCCGCCGGTGAGCCCGGGGTCAACCCGTCTCCCGCCCGGCGCACCCTGCGGTACGCACCGCCCAGGATCCTCGGGGCACTCTCGAGGACCGGCCGGCGCGCGGCGACCGAACTCGTCGGCCCCGCACGCAGAAGCTCCGAGAAGCTTCCGACGAAGCGCGCGTAACGGCGGGAATCCAGCGCCCGTAACAGCTCCCTGCGCGCTTCCTCCCGGCGCTTCGTTATCTCCTCCACCACTCTCCCCGTACCTTCTCCCCCTCCCGCAGGATCGACCTCCCCACCTTCGACCTTCTCCAGCAACACGTCGAGGTCGCGCACGCCGCCGAGAACCCCCAGGATCCAACCGAGATCCCGCTCCAGCGACCGGAGCTTCACCGGCAGCGCCCGGTCGAAGAGCTTGATCGCGGCCCGTACCCGCCGCCCGGCCACCCGCATGTCGTGCAGCTCCTCGGGGTCCTCCCCGAGCCGGACCCCTCCCTCGTGGGAGAGGAATTCCGCGAAGTGCCTCCGAAGCACGGCGAAGGCCGCCTCACCGGTGGTGGACCCCGCCCCGAACCCGGTCGGACCGAAAGACGGCGGGCCGGGGGGTTCGAGCCCGGCGACCTCCAGCCCGGTGCCGAACTTGGACCGGGTGGCCGGTTCGAGATCGCAGGCCTCGCGCAGCCCGTCCACGAAGGATCCGAGAGCCGGGTGAGCCGCATCCTCCACCTCCACCCGCATCATCTCGCGCTCCCTCCCACCGTCGGGAGAGAAAACCCTCGTGTCGTCCAGCGCCACCTCGCCCAGACGCCGGCCCCCCAGCGATATCTCGTACACCCTGCGGCGCGTGCGCACCTCGAAGAGCACCTTGAGCTTCCTGTTCCCGGCCAGGTACCCGAGGCGCTCCCCCACGGCACCGGCGGAGAGCGGCGACTCCCCCTCTCCCACCGGGCAGGAGATCTCCCGCCGAACCTTCAGGCCGGAGGGATCCCCGCGCGCGAGGAGCTTCATCGTCGCCTCCGCACCGTCCCCCTCCACCCTCCGCACCCGGGCCGCATACCCGGCCCGCATGACCCGCCAGTCGGAGGTGTCATAGTAGGTGTCGACGATCCGCAAATCCCCCGCCGGCTCGACGGAGAGCCCGTCATCCCGCCCGCTTCCCTCCAGAAAGCCCACCACGGCATCGAGGTCGGCGGCGTCGAACTGCCACTCGATCTCCCGGTGATCCTGCGCAGCGGTCTCAGACACCCCCACACACCCCCCTTCCCACGTCCGAAGCCTGCACCGCTCAGCCCGGGTCTTCGAGGAGCAGGGCCTGGCTGTCGAGAGGGTCCTGCCCGGCGGGAGGACGCAGCCTCTCGAAGGAGCCATCGGGCTTCATCTCCCAGGCGTTGGCGGTGTCGGAGAGCTGAAGATCCAGGATGCGCCTGACGCGCCGGCGGTGGCGCTCTTCCCGCAGGGGGAACACCTGCTCGACCCGCCGATCGAGGTTGCGCTGCATCATGTCCGCGCTGCCCAGGAGAATCTTCTCGTCCTCTCCTTCGCCGAAGGCGAAGACCCGCGCGTGCTCGAGGAAGCGCCCGACGAGGGAAACCACCCGTATGTTCTCGCTCACACCCTCCATCCCCGGCCTCAGACAGCAGATGCCCCGCACGATGAGATCTACCCTCACCCCGGCCTGAGAAGCCCGGTAGAGGGCCTCGATGATCTGCGGGTCGGTGAGCGAGTTCATCTTCCAGGTGATGCGGGCGCGCTCGCCGTTCCGGGCCCGCTCTATCTGTTCCTCGACCAGGCGCAGGATGCCCTCGCGCAGCGTCAGGGGGGCGACGAGCAGGGCCTTGTACTCCCGCTGGGCCGAATACCCGGTCAGATAGTTGAAGAGATCCGAGGCATCCTCGCAGAGCCCGGGATCGTCGGTGAAGTAGGAGAAGTCGGTGTAGACCCTGGCCGTCGAGGGGTTGTAGTTGCCGGTGCCGAGGTGTACGTAGCGCCTCAAGCCCTGCCCCTCTCGCCTGACGACCAGACAGATCTTCGCGTGGGTCTTGAGCCCCACGATCCCGTAGGCCACGTGCACCCCGTGCGCCTCCAGCTGCCGGGCCCAGGTGATGTTCGGCTCCTCGTCGAAGCGGGCCTTGAGCTCCACCAGCACCGCCACCTGCGTCTGCTCGTCGCGAGCGCTCAGGAGCGCCTCGACTATCGGGGAGTTCGCCCCCACCCGGTAGAGGGTCTGCTTTATCGCGAGCACGTTCGGATCCCCGGCCGCGGCCCGCACGAACTCCACGACCGGCGCGAAGGAGTCGTAGGGATGATAGAGCAGGATGTCCCCCTGTCGGATCGCCGAGGTGATCGAGCGCGAACGCCGGATGGCATCGGGCACCCGGGGGGAGATCGGGGGGTAGAGCAGATCCGACCGCTCCAGATGGGTCAGCTCCTCGAAATCCCCGAGCCCGATCGGCTCCGGGACGGCGTAGACCGCATCCGGCGAGATGTTGAGGTGGGCGGCGAGCCAGTCCCGCAACTCGCGGGGCATCTCCTCGGTGACGACGAGCCGCACGCTCTGCCCGAACCAGCGGCTCTCCAGCTCGTCCTCTATCGCCTGCAGCAGGTCGGCCGCCTCGTCCTCTTCGATGACGAAATCGGCGTTTCGAGTGACCTGGAAGACGTAGCTCGCCGCGATCTTCTTGCCGGGGAACAGCTCTTCGAGGTTCGCGGCTATGACCTCCTCGACCCTCACGAGGCGTATCTCGGCCCTCCCGCCGTTGCCGCGCTCCGGCTCACCGCCGGAGAGCCTTATGAACCGGTCTATCGTCGTCGGGACTTTGAGCCGGGCCATCACCCGCCGCCCCCGATCCTCGAGCACGACCAGGAGGTTGAGCGAGAGGTTGGAGATGTGCGGGAAAGGATGCGCGGGGTCTATGGCCAGAGGGGTCAAAACGGGGAAGATGTCCCGGATGAACTTCTCCCTGAGCTCCTCTTTCTCCGCCTTGCGCAACCTGGCGTAGGGAACGAGGTTTATTCCCTCGCGCCGCAGCGCCGGCATCAGCACCTTCTCCAGGACCTCGCGTTGTTCGGCGAGGAAGCCCCGGGTATGTTCGTGGATGCGCGCGAGTTGCTCCTCGGGGGGCATGCCGTCCGGCACCGGGTTGGGGAGCTCCGCAGCGACCTGCTGCTGCAGCCCCGAGACCCGGATCATGAAGAACTCATCCAGGTTGGTCGCAGAGATCGCGACGAAACGCACCCGCTCCAGCAGCGGGTGCCTCTCGTCCCACGCCTGAGCGAGCACCCGCTCGTTGAAGGAGAGCCACGAGAGCTCGCGGTTGATGTACAGCGAAGGGTCTGAGAGGTTGATCTCCCGCTCTTCCCTCCGCGCCGGGTTCGTCAAGACGGCACCTCCTCTCCAGCGGTGCCCCCGGTGAGCGCTGGATGAACGCCCTCTTCCATTCTTCCTGCAACCTCACACGCCCTCAGAGGGGCATCAACCTGCACCGACGACACCGGCGCCCGCACGTTCCGAACCCCGCTCATCATATCGTCTCTTCGGCCCGCGGTGCTACCCTTCCTGGTTTCGGCGTACGTTGAAGCGGTTCATGGCCGCCTCGGGCCCTTCTTCGATCACCGCCTCGGCGGCGTCCGCCGCGCGCGGGATCGTCTTCCTCACCACCCCGTCCATCCGCCCGAGCACGTAGTCGATCACCTCGACACCATCCGGAGGACGGCCTATCCCGACCCTCACACGCGCGAACCGCTCCCCGATGTTCCCGATCACCGAGCGCAGCCCGTTGTGACCGCCGGCGCCGCCGCCGAGCTTCACCCTCACCGTGCCCGCGGGCAGATCCAGGTCGTCGTGGACGACCAGGAGACGGTCGCCGGAATAGGCGACGAGGGCCCGGCCCGAATCGTTCATGAACGTGGTCGGCTTGACGAGCACGACCGAAACGCCGTCCAGGCGGATCTCCGCCTCCTCGGCCCGCTTCCGCCTGCGCCAGGCGCCGCCGTGGCGGGCGGCCAGCTCGTCCACCACCATGTAACCCGCGTTGTGGCGGGTGTTCGCGTAGGAGCGTCCCGGATTGCCGAGCCCGGCGACGACCCACCGCTTCGTATCCAGCCCCGACCCCCGGCGCTACTCCTCGGACTCTTCCCGGTCCTCGCCGGAAGGCGCCTCGGGCGGGGTGGCCTCCGCGGCCTCCTCCGGTTGCTCCTCGGCGATTCCGGCCTCCGCAGCCTCCTCCTCGGTGATCTCGGTCGGCGTGGTCACGGTCACCACGACCTCCTCCGGGTCGGAGACCAGCGTCACCCCCTCGGGCAGCTCGATCTCGCCGAGCGTCAGGTTCTCGCCCATGCCGAGGTTCGAGACGTCGATCTCGAGCTCCTGCGGGATGTTGCCCGGGAGCGACTCCACCTGCACCTCGTAGAGGACCTGCTGCAGCACGCCGCCCTCCTTGGCCCCCGGCGCCTCGCCCGAGACGACGACCGGCACCGTCACCTCGATGCGCTCGGTCATGTTCACCGGGGCGAAGTCCACGTGCAACAGCCTCCCCGTCAGCGGGTCGCGCTGCACGTCGACGATCCTCGCCGTCGCCTTCTCGCTGCCCGGAAGCTCTATGTCGTAGAGGGCGTTGTCCCCCAGATGGTGGATCGTCTGGTCGATCACCTTCGCGGGCACGGCCATGACCCGCCCACCGTCCGGCCCGTTCCCGTACAGGACGGCGGGAAGCATCCCGGCGGCCCGCAGCCGCCGGGCGTCGTTCTTGCCCCTCCGCTCGCGCTCCTCGGCGCGCAGGCTGACGTTCTCCGGCATGAAAGTTACCTCCCTCTCGTATCTCTAGAAGAGCTGGTTCTCGCCCATGAAGACCGCGCTCACCGACTCGTCGGTGAACACGTTGCGTATCGTGCTGGCCAGAATCGGGGCGATCGTCAGGCGCTTTATCTTCCCCGAGGTCTTCCCCCGCTTCGGAGGGAGGGTATCGGTCACCACGACCTCCTCTATGGGAGAGTCCTCTATCTTCTCGTAGGCCGAACCCGAGAACTCCCCGTGGGTGGCCGCGGCCCGGATGTCCCGCGCCCCCTCCTGCACGAGCCTCTCCGCCGCGCCGACCAACGTCCCGGCCGTCCCGATCACGTCGTCTATCATGATCGCCCGCTTGCCGGCCACCTCCCCTATGACGTGGGTGACCTCCGACTGGCGGGCGGCGTGCCGGGTCTTGCTCAGGATGGCCCAGGGGAGCTCCAGATGCCCGGCGAAGGCCTTGGCCATCTTCACCTCCCCCGTGTCCGGGGCCACGACCACGGCGTCATCAGCCCCCCTGAAGCCTGCCTCGACGAAGTAGTCGACGAAGGTGTGCATCGCGGTCAGGTGGTCGACCGGGAAGGAGAAGAACCCCTCGATCTGCCCGACGTGCAGGTCCATCGTCATCACCCGCTCGGCACCGGCCGCCGCGATCAGGTTCGCCACCAGCCGCGCGGAGATCGGCTCGCGCGGTTTGGTCTTGCGGTCCTGGCGGGAGTAGGCGTACCAGGGGATGACGGCCGTGATCCGCTTCGCCGAGGCCCGGCGCGCCGCGTCGATCATCACCAGAAGCTCCATCAGGTTCTCGTTGACCGGTTCCCCGAGCGACTGGATGATGAAGACGTCCGCCCCCCGGACGGACTCCAGGTAGCGGGCGTAGACCTCCCCGTTGGGGAAGGTCTCCAGCTCGACCTCGCCCAGGGGTACGTCGAGACGCTCGGCGATCCGCTCGGCCAGCTCGGGATATCCCCGGCCCGAGAAGAGCATCAGCCGCTTCTCGGTGGTCTGAGTCAGGTATCCGTTCTCCATACGCGTCCTGCCCTATTCCTCCTCGCCAGCCTCACTCTTCTCGCCACCCGCCCCGGAGATGTCCCGGATCGCGCGGGCCGGAGCACCGACGGCGAGCTTGCCCGGCGGCACGTCCTTGTTCACCACGCTCCCGGCCCCGAGGTAGGAGCCTCTCCCTATTGTAACCGGGGCGATCAAACTCGTGTTGACCCCCGTGAAGACCCCGTCCTCTATGCTGGTCTTGTTCTTGTTCTTGCCGTCGTAGTTGGCGGTTATCGTGCCGGCGCCGAGGTTGACGCCCTCCCCGATCTCCGCATCCCCCACGTACGAGAGGTGCGGGACCTTGCTCCCGCGTCCGACGCGGCTGTTCTTCACCTCGCAGTGCGCCCCGACCTTCGAGCCTTCCTCGAGCACCGTCCCCGGACGCAGGTAGGCGAAGGGTCCGACGACCACCCTGTCCCCGATCTTCGCCCCCCGCCCGACGGAGTGCTCGACGACCGCCCCGTCCCCCACTATCGTGTCCGAGAGGTCGGAGAAGGGGCCTATCACACAGTCCGATCCGACCTTCGTCCTGCCCCTGAGGAAGGTGCCCGGCAGGATCACCGTGTCCCGCCCGATCTCGACCCCGGCTTCGATGTGCGTGCTAGCCGGGTCGCGCACCGTCACCCCCTCGCGCATGTGGGCGTCCAGGATGCGCCGACGGAGGATCTCCTCCGCCCGGGCCAGGTGCGAGCGGTCGTTGACCAGGTTGGCCTCCTCCAGGTCCTCCAGAAGGTAGGTCACGGCCCGCGCCCGCCGGCCGATGATCTCCAGCGCGTCGGTCAGGTAGAGCTCACCCTGCTCGTTGTCCGCCTCGAGGAGCCCGATGGCCCGTCTTATCTCCCCGAGTTCGAAGGCGTACAGCCCCAGGTTGACGAGCCTTATCTTCCTCTCCTCCTCGCTCGCGTCCCGCTCCTCGACTATCCGCACCACGCCGGCGTCCTCCATCACCCGCCCGAGCCCGCCCGGGTCGGGCAGCTCCGCGACCAGCACCGTCGCCCCGACCCCCGCCGAGCGGTGCCGCTCGACGAGCCCCACGAGCGTGCGCGCGGAGATGAGCGGACCGTCGCCGTTGACGACGAGCAGAATCCCATCCCTCTCCTCTATCGCCTCGAGCGCGACCCGCACCGCATCCCCGGTGCCGAGCTGCTCGCGCTGCAGGACCGGCTCGGTGTCGGGCGGGAGCACCTTTTTCACCTCCTCCGCCTGGTGGCCCACCACGACGAGGAGCCGCTCGGGAGAGAGTGGTCTTATCGCCTCTATCGCGTAGTTGACCATCGGAACCCCGCACAGGGTGTGCAGGACCTTGGCGCGGTTGGATTTCATCCTCGTTCCCTTGCCCGCCGCCAGGACCACGGCGAAGATGGGACCTCGATGCGACATGGGGCCTCCGCTGCTCAAAAGAAGTTCTCCTCGTTGCCCTAAGACCCGCAAAGCGGCGTCGTGTGGCTGGGGCGGCAGGATTCGAACCTGCGATCCCGGGACCAAAACCCGGTGCCTTGCCGCTTGGCTACGCCCCAAAACCGGGCCTACTCCCGAACGCGAGCGATTATACCGGAAGGCGCCTCGGGCCGTCAGCTGCTCGACGCCCGGTGGAGCGCGGCGAGCTCTCCCGGCAGAAGCTCCTCGGCCCTGACATCGGGGTGACGGCCGAGCTCCCGCAGGGCCGCCTCTGCCCGGTCGCGGACCTCACGCGGCAGGTTGTTGACGAGCCGCTTGCGCCGGCTGGAGAAGACCGCGAGGACGAACTCTTTGATCACCTCGTAATCCTCCGGTCTTTCCCTGCGCCGTACCTCCACGACGGCCGACCAGACCCGCGGCGGCGGCTCGAAGACGGATGGGGGGACGCGGTGGACGATCCTCACCTCCCCGAGCAGCTGCACGAGCACCGCGTAGGCCGCGTAGTCCTTGCTCCCGGGTCGGGAGGCCATCCTCCTCGCCACCTCGAGCTGCACCATGAAACGCATCCACCCGACGAAGGGCGCCTCCTCGAGCAGCCTGAGGACGAGCGGGGAGGCGATGTTGTACGGCAGGTTGGCGGCGAGACGGTTCGGCAGGGGACGGAGCGAGGAAAAATCCATGCGCAGGGCGTCGGCCCGGTGGACGATGACGTTCTCACGATACCTCACGGCTTCGCGGAGCGCCGGGATCACGTCCCGGTCCAGCTCCACCGCGTGCACCAGTCGCGCCCTCTCGGCCAGGAAGGCCGTGAGAAAGCCCCTGCCGGCCCCGATCTCGAGCACCACGTCCTCCCGCGTGATCCCCCCGGCGACGATGCGCGCGGTGTTCGGGTCTTTGAGGAAGTGCTGCCCGAGGCGCTTCTTGGGCCTCCCCGGCCGCGTCAAACGCTATTCGACCTCCGGGGGCAGCCCGAACAGACGCCGGGCGTTGGCCGTGGTGGTGCGCGCGATCTCCTCCTCCGTCACCCCGAGTCGCTCCGCGACGAACCGGGCGGTGTGGACGACGTTGGCCGGTCGGTTCCTCCTGCCGCGCACCGGACGGGGACTCAGGTACGGGGAGTCCGTCTCCAAAAGGAGGCGCTCCGCGTCGATCAGGTCCAGCACCCCCGCCGTCCGGCTGTTTTTGTAGGTGACGTTGCCGGTGAGGCCTATGTAGTAGCCGCGCTCCTTCGCCTCCTCGACCTCTCTGCGTCCCCCCTCGAAGCAATGGAGCACGACCGGCACCCTCGCCCCCGAGAGCAGCGACATCACATCCTCGAAGGCCTCGCGACAGTGGATGACGAGCGGCATCCTGAGGTCGTTGGCGAGCGAGATCTCGTCCTCGAAGAGCGCCCGCTGGGCCTCGCCGGTCTCCCGGCCCCGGTAGTAGTCCAGCCCGACCTCGCCGATGGCGACGACCCCCGGCGACTCGGAGAGCTCCGCCACGGCCTCCAGGTCCGAGGCCGTGTAGGCATGTGCGTTGTGAGGGTGGATGCCGACGGTGGTGCAGACGTGGGGCAGCGCAGCGGCGAGCGCCACCCCTTTCCTGGAATCTTCCGCATCGGTCCCGATGTTCACCACCACCCCGACCCCGGCACCCCTGGCCTCCTCCACGGCCTCTTCGGGGGAGACGTCGAGCATGAGGAGATGCGCGTGGGAGTCTACGAGCATCCGGGACCTGTCTCTCCGGTTCTCATGGCAAGGGAATTATACAGAGAGAAGCTCATCACCCCTCCCTCCGGACCAGCCGGTCGTAGACCTCGCCCCTGCTCACCCCCCTGCCGCGCGCGGCGCGGGAGGCGGCGCGGGATGGGCTCTCCCCCTGCGAGACATACCACCGGGCGTCCGCGAGCGCCTCCTCGAGATCGTTCCCCCCCACCCCCTCCCCACCCCGCACCACGACCACGACCTCGCCCCTCGCACCCGCGGCGAAGCGCTCCGCGGCCTCCTTCGCCGTGCCCCGGAAGACCTCCTCGTGCAGCTTGGTGAGCTCCCGGCAGACGGCGACCGGGGCCTCCGGGGGCAGCTCCTCGAGCGTCCTGGCGAGGCGGTTCGGGGACTCGAAGAGTACGAAGGTCGCCCTCTCCCGGCGTACCTTCTCCAGCAGCTCCTCGCGCCCCCTCCCCCTGCGGGGCACGAAACCGGCGAAGATCACCACGTCGGCCGGCAGCCCGGAGACGGCGAGCGCCGTGGTGAGCGCCGAGGGGCCGGGGAGCGCCTCGACCCTTACGCCCGCCTCGATGCAGCGGCGGACCAGCCGGTATCCGGGATCCGAGACGAGCGGCATCCCGGCGTCGGAGACGAGCGCCACGATCTTCTCGCGCGCCTCGCGGCAGAGCCTCGGGGCGAGCCGGTCTTCGTTGTGCTCGTGGTAGGCCAGAAGCCGGTTCTCTATGCCGTGACGGGCGAGGAGCCTCCCGGTACGCCGGGTGTCCTCGCAGGCTATGACGTCCGCCTCGCGCAGGACCCTCAGGGCGCGCAGCGTTATGTCCTCCATGTTGCCTATCGGGGTCGGTACGACGACGAGCGGCATCCCGCTACGCCTCGTCGAGGATGTAGCGGCCGGTCTTTGGGTCGCGGGCGAGCGCCGCCGCCCCGAACATCCCCGACTCGGGGCCGAGGGTAGCCCCCTTGACGACCACGAGGTCGCGCGAGGGAGGACGGGCCCTCAGACGCACCTCCTCGCGCGCCGGCCCGAGCAGCGGCTCCCCGGCGTCGACGGCCCCGCCCCCTATGGCGACGACCTCCGGGTTGAAGACGTTGACGAATGATGCGAGCCCTATCCCGAGCCACCGTCCGGTCTCCTCGAGCACCGCCAGCGCCCCCTCGTCGCCCGCGGCGGCCAGGCGGCTCACGTCCTCGCCGACGATCTCACGCTCCATCGCGAGCTCCGCGAGCGCCGAGCCGGGATACCTGGCGGCGACCTCCCTCGCGCGCCTCCCGATCGAAGTCCCGGAGGCCATCACCTCCAGACATCCGCGGTTGCCGCAGGCGCAGCGCGGCCCGTCGGGGAGCACGGTCACGTGTCCGAGCTCCCCGGCGGCCCCCTGCGCGCCACGCAGGAGGATGCCGTGCGAGATCACACCCCCACCGATGCCGGTGCCGAGCGTCACCATCACCAGGTGCTCGACCTCGCGACCGAGCCCGAAGCGCAGCTCGCCCCAGGCCGCGGCGTTCGCGTCGTTCTCGACGGTCAGCGGAAGCCCTATCCTGGGCTCGAGGACCTCCTTGAGGGGTATCCCCTCGACCGCGTGCAGGTTCGGGGAGTAGACCACCCGGTTCTCCCGCTCGGAGACGAACCCCGGCACCGAGAGGCACACCCCTCCCACCTCGAAGCCCTCCCGCACCTCGTTTATCGCGCGGACGAGGGTCGAAAGCAGAATCTCCGGCGAGGAGGAGGTGGGATAGCGTACCCGGCTGAGCGCCTCGCCCTGTGGGGTTATGACCCCGGCGGCGATCTTGGTGCCTCCCACGTCCACGCCGACGGCGTTCAGGGGCTACTTCCTCCAGTCCAGGATCTCGATCTCGGCCCCCCCGCCGTAGGCGCTGCGGTAGACGGTGTAGGCGGCCTCGAAGGGTCCCTCGGGCAGCGCCTCGGGCGGGGCGGCGAGCCTCGCCGCCGGTCCGTCCTTCACCCTGAGGAGGTACATCCCCTCCCAGAGCCGCCGGACCCCCTCGACCACGAGCCCGCTGCTCACGAAGAGCGGCCGGCGGTTGCCGCTCCCGAAGGGAGCCAGCCGCTCGTGCCAACCCAGGAAGCCGTTCGAGAGCGCGGAGAGCGGCACCTCGGCCTCAACCTCCAGCGCGGGCTCGAAGATCTCCGGGTTGGCCTCGTGCTGGGCGCGCACCGCCGCGTTGACCCCGCGCGAGAACTCCTCCAGCCTGCCCGGCTTCACCGAGATGCCGGCGGCCTTGCGGTGTCCGCCCCACTCGCCCATCAGGTGCCGCACACACAGAAGCGCCCCGTAGAGGTCCACGTCGGTCTCCCCGGCGCGGGCCGACCCCCCGTAGGAGCCGTCGGCCCTGCGGTTCAGGACTGCCGCCGGGCGCCCGGTCGCCGAGGCTACCTTCCCCGCTATGAGCCCGGCGATCCCCCCGATCTCCTCCGTGATCACCACCTTCAGATCCTGCTCCGGGTCGACCTCCGCGAGCGCGAGCTCGACCGCCTGCTGCGTCCTGCGCTGGCGCTCCGCGTTCAGATGATCGAGCTCCGAAGCTATCCGGGCCGCCTCCACGCGGTCGCGGGTGAGCATCAGCTTCAGCGCGGGCGTGGGGTCCTTCATCCTCCCGATGGAGTTGATCCTGGGCCCGATGCGCCAGCCGAGGTCCTCCTCGTCCAGAGCACCCCTCACCCCGGCCACGTCCACCAGGGCCCGCAGCCCGGGGCGGATGCTCCTTTTACGCAGGCTCTCGTTCAGGTAGCGCAGCCCGGTGCTGGCGAGCGCCCGGTTGTCTCCGACGAGCGGCGCTATGTCCACGATGGTCCCGAGCGCGACCAGGTCGAGCGAACCCTTGAGGAGGCGCTTTCCCTCTTCGGATCCCCCGAGCTCCCTCGCCACGGCCCACGCGAGCTTCCAGGCCACCCCGACCCCGGCGAGCGGGTCCTCCGGGTCCCAGAGCTTGGGGTCTAGCACCGCGACGGCCGCCTCCGGCGGGTCTTCGGGCGGGATGTGGTGGTCGCTCACGATAACGTCCATCCCCAAAGACGCCGCGAGCTCCACCTCCCGGCGGTTCGAGATGCCGCAGTCGGCGGTGATGAGGAGGTCGACCCCCTCGGCGAAGAGGTCCCTCACGTAGGGCTCGAGCAACCCGTAGCCCGTCTGGCGGGTCGGGAGCCTGACGAGCAGGTTCTCCGTGTAGCGCGAGAGCGCCTCGTAGAGCAGCGCCGCCGAGGTGATGCCGTCGGTGTCGTAGTCCCCGAAGATGCCTATCCGCTCCCGGTCCTTCACCGCCCGGGCGATCCGGCGGGCCGCCGCGATCCAGGGCTCCCCCTCGGGCCTGCGCACGGTCAGGAGCGAGGGAGAGAGGAAGGAGGACGCCTCCTCCGGAGGTACGCCGCGGTTGGCGAGCACGCGGGCGCAGAGGGCGTCGATTCCCTCCAGCCGTTCGAGCTCCGCCACGAGCCCCTCCTCCGGCTCGAGCATACGCCAGCGCGCCAAGATCGGTTCCTCCCCTGTGACGAGGATCTTCCTTCCGGGCGATTATACAGAGCCGCGCTCAGACCAGCGGGCTCAGGGAGGCGAGCGTGCGCTCGACGGCCTTCGCCGGCAGCGGCCTTCGCTCCCAGGCCTCCAGCGTCAGCTCCTCGGCGTTCGTCTTGTCCAGCTCGAACATCCGCTCCATCTGGGCGGCGAAGCGGCGGCTGTAGATCTCCAGGTTGATCTCGTAGTTGCCGAGCATGCTGAAGCGGTCTATGTTCGCCGTCCCGACGGTCGACCACACCCCGTCTATGGTCGCGGTCTTGGTGTGGATCATGAGGTCCTTGTAACGGAAGATCCTCACCCCCGCCGCCAGCAACTCGTAGAAGTGGCGTCGGGCGAGCCAGTCGGCCGTGACGTGGTTCGAGTGCTCGGGCAAAAGGATCTGCACGTCCACCCCCCGCGAGGCGGCCTCTATCAGGCCGGCCTTGAAGGCACGGTCGGGGACGAAGTAGGCGTGGGTGAGGTAGATGTGGTGGTTGGCCCGGTCTATCGCCTCCAGGTACATCGCCCGGATCGGGAAGATGCGCAGGTAGGGGTCGTTGCGACGGAGCAGGATCTCCGGCCTCCAGGAACGCTCGCGGCCGGGCTTTATCGGTGGGAGATCGCCGGTCCTGTGCGCGTTCCAGAAGTCTATGAAGGCGTTCTCGAGCTCGTACACCTCCTCGCCGCGCACCCGCAGGTGAGTATCCCGCCAGCTGCGGGCGTAGAGCCCGCCTATGTTGTATCCGCCCACGAAGCCGACCCGCCCGTCCACGCAGAGTATCTTGCGGTGGTCGCGGAAGACGTTGCGCGGGTCCACGAGGCTCGCCGGGTGGTCGAAGGGCCGGAAGTGCAGGGTCTTTATCTCCTTCGGGAAGCGCTTGAACTGCGCCGGAACGACCAGGTTGGCGAACCCGTCGAAGATCACGTAGACGTCGACCCCCTCGCGCGCCTTGCGCGCGAGGGCCTCCACGAAGCGCCTGCCGAGTTCATCGCCCTTCCAGATGAACGTCTCGAGGAAGACGTGGTCCTCCGCCGAGGCGATCTCGGAGAGCATCTCCTCGTAGAGCCTCACGCCGTAAGGGAAGAGCTTGAGCCTGCTGCCGCCGGACTCGACCTCGACCTCCGGCTGCTCCTCCCAGGGGAAACCCTCGTGCGGCCCCTCCCGGCGTTTTCTCAGCTCGCTCATCACGGTGAGCGTGGCGAGCGTGGCCGCCTGTACGCCGGCGAGGGCGAGCCCCGAGCGCACCGCCACCCGGCGCAGCCCGGAGAGGCCATCCTGGAGGGCGTGGTTCAGGTGGGAAGACATGCCGGGATCATACCATCAGCGCCGCCGCAGCCGGGCCGAGATCTCCTCCGCCTCCCGCTTCGCCCGACGCCAGATCTCGTCCCGCTCCCGCTCGGAGAGCTCCCGCTTGCCGCGCTCGAAGTAGAGGATCGCCGCCCGGCCCATCGCGAGCGTCCCGGCGTACCCGATCGTCCCGGCCGCGGCCCACCCGCCCACCGGCACCAGCTTGACGGCCTGCCGGGCGAGCGTGCGCAAACCTACACCCGCCGCCAGCACCCCGGCGAGCTCCCGCGCCCTCTCCAGCGAGAGCTCCTCGCCGTGAGCCGCCGCGATCATGAGCACCATCCGGGCCTGGTTGGCGGTCATCACCTGCATGTCCGCCCCGGGGATGGGCAGCGCCCCAACCACCGCGTTCTGACGGGCGTTCTTGCGCACCACCTCCTCGCAGACCGCCCGTCTGAACGCGGGGTACGAGCGCCCCAGCGAGACGAGGTGCTCCTCGTCCACGGCGCGCACGACGTGCGGTACGAGCTCCTGGCGCACCGTCTCTCCAGAGAGCCCGGAGAGCGAGAGCTTCCGCTCCCCCTCCACCGCCGGGCCGGAGACCGTGACACCTCCGTCACCGTCGACCGAGATCACGATCCCCGCACCGCGCCCGCTCCTCCCGGCGCCGACGGCCCCCGCGATCCTCTCGGCTGCCCCGGCCTCACCCACCACCCCAAGCTTGACGTCACCGCTGGCGGCGCGGCGGGATTCCCCCCACGCCCGGTATATGTTTCTCAGGCCGTGCAAAAACGCCCCTCTCATCCGTGGACGAGCACATGTTAAATTGATCTTTGGCCTTTTTCAGATATATTACGTAGCAGCAACACGAGGGTTGCAGTCCAGAGAAGGAAGCTCAGAGGGGTTCTACCTTGCAGCCTCATCGCGATCTGCGGGATATAGAGGAGGTTCGGGAGCTCTTCGAGGCCGGGCAGCAGGCCGGGGCGCTGGAATCGAGCGAAGTGCTGGACCTCCTGCAGGAGGTGGACCTCTCCACCGAGGAGATACATCGAGTCTACAGCCTCCTCAAGGACCAGGGGGTCGAGATCGTCGACTCCGAGTTCATCGAGGAGACGATGAAAGAGGACGAGGACGCCAAGCTCGTAGAAGAAGTATTCGAAGGAGACCTCAAGAGCCGCTACACGGGCGACACGGTCCAGATGTACCTCGACGAGATCGGCAAGACCCCGCTGCTCACGAAGTCGCAGGAGATCTACCTCGCCAAACGCATCGAGCGCGGAGACGAGAAGGCCAAGGCGCATCTGACGCGGGCGAACCTGCGTCTGGTGGTCTCGATAGCCAAGAAGTACGCCGGCCGGGGCGTCTCGCTGCTCGATCTCATCCAGGAGGGCAACATCGGGCTGATGCGGGCGGTCGAGAAATTCGACTACCGCCGCGGCTACAAGTTCTCCACGTACGCCACCTGGTGGATCAGGCAGGCCGTGACCCGGGCGATAGCGGACAAGGGCCGCACCATCCGCATCCCGGTGCACATGGTCGAGAAGATCAACAAGTACTACCGCGTCCAGCGCAACCTGGCGAGCGAGCTCAACCGGGATCCCACCGACGCCGAGATCGCCCGGGCGATGGACCTCGACGTGGAGGAGATAGAGCACATCCGTCAGGTCTCGCGGCGTTCGATCTCTCTGGAGACCCCGGTCGGCGAGGATCACACCTCCGAGCTCGGGGACTTCATCGCCGACGAGGAGTCGGAGTCACCGCACGACCTCGCGCGGTCCTCGTTGCTGAAGGCCCGCATGAGAGAGGCTCTGAACGGCCTCCCGGAGAGGGAGCGGCAGGTGCTGGAGTACCGCTTCGGCCTCACCGGAGGCCAGCCGAAGACGCTCGAGGAGGTCGGCGAGCGCTTCGACGTGACGCGCGAGAGGATCCGCCAGATACAGCTCACCGCGCTGGCCAAGATAAAGAGCGGGCCGCACGCGCCGGGGCTCAGGGATCTCCTCGACTGAGCGCCCGCCGCCGGGCATCACCTCCTCGAGGTGAGCGTGCGGTTCAGGACGAAAACGGCGATGACGGCCACGATTATGAGCCCTATCAGGATCCATATAGTCAGGTTGCCCATGGTCCGTTGACCTCCGCTCCTACGGTTTTCTCACCCTGCACCATCATCCTACCCGAACCTTCCGGGGAGATGCACGCCTCGCTCTCTCATCCCGGCCGGGAAACCAGTTCGTCGTAGGCCCGCGCGAGCTGGGGATCCTTCCGCAGCGCCTCCTTCGGGCTCACGTGCTTGAGCTGGGCGGGGATGATCTGGCGGTCGCCTTTACCGAGCTTCACGACGACGTTCGGCTCGATCCCGCTCTTGCGGATGAAGTCCCCGTCGGGGGTGAGCCACTCGGCCACGCCGAGCAGGATCGCCGATCCGTCGCTCATGCTGTATTCCGCGAGCACGGTCCCGGTGCCGAACGTCCTCGTACCGATCACCTTCGCCCGTCCGTCGTCCCGCAGCGCTCCGGCGAGTATCTCGGCGCTCGAGGCGGTGCCGTGGTTCACCAACACTGCAAGCGGGGCCTTTACGGGGTGGGAGCCTCCCGGCACCCGGATCTTCTGACGGGCCCCGGAGGAGTCCTTGCGTATGTAGACGACCTGCCCGGGCTCGAGGAACACACCCGCCGCCTGCACCGCCTGGTCCACCTCTCCACCGGGATTGTCCCGCAGGTCAAGGATGAAACGCCTCGCCCCCGCCGCTCTCGCCGCCTCGACGGCCTTCCTCAGCTGTGAAGCGCTGTCCTTGGAGAACGACGAGAGCCTCACGTCGGCGACGTGGTCTCCGAGCAGCGCCCAGGAAGCCGCCGGAACGTTGACCTCCTCACGCCGCAGGGTGTAGGTGTGCAGACCGTTTTTGCGCTTCACGGTGATCTTCACGGTCGTGCCCTTCGGCCCCCGAACCCTTCTGGCGACCTGCGAGAGGTCCTCCCCCCGGACGCTCGTGCCGTTCACGGCCACGATCACGTCCCCCGGCCGTATGCCCGCCCTCGCCGCCGGGGAGCCGTCTATGGGGGCGACGATGACGGCGCGCTTGCCTTTCTGCTCGAGCTGGATGCCGACGCCTACGTACCTCCCTGAGAGCTCCTGTTGGTTGCTCTTCACCTCCTCGGGGGTGAGAAAGCGGGTGTGTCCCCTGTCGCCGAGCGTGTTGAGCATCGCCTGGATGGCCGCGTAGGTCATCTTTTTCGGCTTTATCGCGCTCTGCTCGACGTAGTGGTTGCGGACGATGTTGAGCGCCTGGGCGTAGAGCTTCACGCTGTTCTGCTCCCCGGGGCTCATCCCGGCCGGACTCTGGGAACGCCCGTAGAGGTAGGCGCCGACCACAGCGGCGACGAAAAAAAGGACCAGCACGACATACCGCGCGGGAAGGCGGCGCCGCGAGCCGGTCCTGAACTTGCCTCTCACACCCTGATTCTACTTCCCCGATGCCCGGGCGGAGAGGGTATTCGTTACTCTTGAAGTCCGAGAACCTACTCCCCACCCACCCGGTAGGGCGTGCTCTCGACCTTCTCCTCTATCCTCTGGCCCTGCCTGACCGGGAAGAAGCAGGAGGCGAGATGCTCCTCGTTGTCCTGCGGTTCCAGCGTGGGGACGTGCTCCGCGCAGTAGTCGCGGGCGCGCGGGCAGCGGGTGTGGAAGGTGCACCCCGAAGGAGGATTCGCCGGAGATGGGACGTCGCCCGTCAGGACTATGCGCCGCCTCTCGCGCTCCTTCTCCGGGTCCGGGATCGGGATGGCCGAGAGCAGCGAGCTCGTGTAGGGGTGCCGCGGCGAGTCGTAGATGTCTTTGCGGGGGCCGGTCTCGACGACCCGGCCCAGGTACATCACCGCCACCCGGTCCGAGATGTGCTTCACCACCGAGAGGTCGTGCGCGATGAAGATGTAGGTCAGGTCGAGCTCCTTCTGCAGATCCTCGAGCAGGTTGATGATCTGAGCCTGGATCGAGACGTCGAGCGCGCTGACCGGCTCGTCGCAGATGATCAGCTTCGGACGCAGGGCTATGGCGCGGGCCACCCCTATCCTCTGCCGCTGGCCGCCGGAGAACTCGTGCGGGTAGCGGTTGTAGTGCTCCGGGGAGAGCCCGACCATCTCCAGGAGCTCCTGCACCTGTTTCTTGTGGTCGCCCTCGACCTTGTGGGTCTTCAACGGCTCGGCGATGATGCTGCCGACCGTCATCCTGGGGTTGAGCGAGGCGTAGGGGTCCTGGAAGATGATCTGCATGTCCCGGCGGACGCGCAGCATCCGCCGGCGGTCGAACTTGAGGATGTTCTCTCCCTCGAAAAGGACCTCACCATCCGTGGGCTCGAGCAACCTGAGGATGCAGCGGGCGAGCGTGCTCTTCCCGCAGCCGGACTCGCCGACGAGCCCGAGCGTCTCGCCCCGCTTCACCTTCAGGTTCACCCCGTCGACGGCCTTCACGTACCCCACGGTGCGCTTGAAGATGCCCGCCTTTATGGGGAAGTGCATCTTCAGGTCGTTCACCTCTAGCAGATACTCGGAGTCCTTCCTTGCGTTCTCGCTCATCCCTCTACTCCAAGCTCCTGATCGACCTTGTTCTTGCGGGCCTGCAGCTCCTGCACCGAGAGGATGCACGCCGCCCAATGTCCGGGTTTCTTCTCCTCGAGTTTGGGGTCGGTCTCGTAGCACTCGTCCTTGACGAACGGGCAACGCGGGCTGAAGTTGCACCCCTCGGGCAGGAAGATCAGGCTCGGCGGCTGGCCCTTTATCGGGAGGAGCCTCACCTCGCCGGCGGTGTCCAGGCGCGGGATGGAGCGCAAAAGCGACCAGGTATAGGGCATGAGCGAGTCGTAGAAGATCTGCTCGGTGGTGCCCGTCTCGACCGCCCGCCCGGCGTACATGACCATGATCTTGTCCGAGATCTGAGCCACGACCCCCAGGTCGTGCGTGATCATGATGATCGCCGTGCCGTATTTCTCCTGCAGGTCGACCATCAGCTCCAGGATCTGGGCCTGGATCGTGACGTCGAGCGCGGTGGTCGGCTCGTCGGCGATGAGCACCTTCGGGTTGCACGCCAGCGCCATCGCGATCATCGCCCGCTGGCGCATGCCGCCGGAGAACTGGTGGGGATAGTCTTTCGCCCGCTGCTCGGGGTTCGGTATCCCGACGTCCCTCAGGACCTGCACGGTCTTCTCCCAGGCCTCCTTCTTGGAGACCTTCTGGTGGATGTGGATGGCCTCCATGATCTGGTTGCCCACCGTGAAGACCGGGTTGAGGCTGGACATCGGATCCTGGAAGATCATCGCGATGTCGTTGCCCCGGATCTTCTGCATCTCCTTCTCGGGCAGATCGAGCAGGTTGCGCCCCTCGAAGATGATCTCGCCCTCTGGGTACTCCGCCGGCGGCCTGGGGTTGAGCTGCATGATCGAGAGCGCCGTCACGCTCTTGCCGCTCCCCGACTCGCCGACGATGCCGAGCGTCTCCCCCGGCTCGAGCGAGAAGCTTACTCCGTCTACAGCCTTCACCACCCCATCAGGAGTGTTGAAGTAAGTCTTGAGATTGTTGACCTCTAGCATAGCCATGGCTATCTATTCTACCGCCTTCGGGTCGAGGGCGTCCCGCAGCCCGTCCCCGAGAAAGTTAACCGCGAGCACGGTTATGACTATCATCACACCGGGGAAGACCGCGAGCCACCAGTTCTGGGTCATCGTGGTCCGGGCATCCTGCAGCAGGTTGCCCCAGGAGGGCGTCGGGGGCTGGATACCGACGCCGAGGAAGGAGAGCGCGCTCTCGTAGAGTATCGCGAGCCCGACGGTGAGCGTCGCCTGCACGACCATCACCCCGACCACGTTGGGCAGGATGTGCCGCAGCATGATCTTCGCGTTGGAGACGCCGATCGCCCTGGCGGCCTGAACGAAGTCCTGATCGCGCAGCGTGAGCACCTGCCCGCGCACGATGCGCGCCAGCGTGGGCCACAGCAGGATCGCCAGCACCCAGGTTATCGTGAAGGCGCTGAACTGGAAGATGCTGCCGATGACGATGAGAAGCGGCAGGAGCGGCAGCGTGAGGACGTAGTCGGTGAGCCCCATGATCCCGCTGTCCACCAGCTTTCCGTAGAAGCCCGAGGCTATCCCGAGCCCGGCTCCGAGGAGCGTGGAGATCACCCCCACCCCGAGCCCGAGGAAGAGCGAGACCCTCCCACCGTAGAGCACCCGCGTGAGCTCGTCCCGACCTATCTGGTCGGTGCCCATCGGGTGGTCGAGGCTCGGCGGCTGAGCGAGCGCGTTCAAGTCTATCTCGGCGTAGCCGTAGGGCGCGATCACGGGCGTGAGAAGCGCCACCACGTACAGCAGGATCAGCACCACCCCACCCGCGATGGCCAGCTTGTGTCGCCTGAACCGACGCCAGATGATCTCGCGCTGGCTGCGGGCCTTGGTCTGTCCCGTGACACCCGGCGGCCGTAGCTCCGTGACGCCGGTGCCCTGCTCCATCATCCCTCTACCCCCTTCAGCTGTAGCTCACCCGCGGGTCGACCACCGCGTAGACTATGTCCGCGATCAGGTTGAAGAGCACCACGAGCACCGCGAAGATGAGCAAGAGCGCCCGCGCCACGTTGTAGTCGCCCTTGTAGATCGAGTCGACCAGAAGAAACCCGAGCCCCGGCCAGGAGAAAATCGTCTCCGCGATGGGCGCCCCGCCGGCGATGTACGCTATGTTGAGCGCCAGGATCGTCACCGTCGGGATGAGCGCGTTCCTCAGGGCGTGCTTGAGGTAGACCGATCTCGCCCGGAGCCCTTTGGCCCGCGCGGTCCTCAGGTAGTCCGAGTCGAGCACGTCGAGCATCGCGCTGCGCTGGAAGCGGCTGTAGTTGGCTATCTGAATCACCGAGAGCGTGATCACCGGCAACGCCAGATGTTGCAGAAGGTCTATGAAGCCGCTCTGTCCCGGGCTGTGTATCCCCGAGATGGCGAAGATGTGCGTCCCGGCCCACTTGGCGAGGTAGACCCCGAGGAGGAGCTGCAGGATGAGCCCGAGCCAGAAGTCCGGCATGCTGTAGCCGACGAAGGTGAAGAACGTCCCCACCTTGTCGAAGGTGCTGTAGCGCCTTATCGCGGAGTAGATCCCGAAGGGTATCCCTATCAGGGCGGAGACGACGAGCGCCGAGCCCAACAGCAGCACGGTGGGCCAGATCCTGGGGATGATGATGTTGTTGACCGAGGTGTTCTGCTTGAAGCTCAGCCCAAAGTTGCCGTGCAGCACGATGTCGCGGATCCAGATCAGGTACTGCACCACGAGCGGTTTGTCGAGACCGTACTGGTGGCTTATCCTCTGCAGATCCTGAGGGCTTATCCTCGGGTTGCTGAGCTTGAGCTGCGTCAGCGGGTTCCCGGAGAGGCTCACCAGCCAGAAGATCGTGATGCTCGCCAGAAAGAGTATCACGAGGCCGAAGAGGAGCCTCCTTATCACATAAGCATACATTCTTCGGCTAGCACCTCCCGCCGGATGGCTCGGCCGGACCCCGATGGGCCGGGTTCATCCGGCCCATCGGATCCCGCCCCCTGGCTAGACGAACTTCCACTCGCCGATATTCCAGAAGACACCGGCCAGCGTCGGGTTGACCTTCGGGCCCTGCAGGTTGTCCACGTAGGCGATGTAGACCGGCCGCTGGTACATCGGGATGAGCGGCAGGTCTTTGGCCATCTGATCCTGCGCCTTCTTGAGCAGCGCAGCCCGCTGGTTCACGTCCACCGTCTTGTCCGACTCGTGCAGCCACTTGGTGACCTGCTGGTTCTTGTAGCGGTAGTAGTTCTGACCGTTCGGCGGGATCTGGTCGGCCGAGAAGAGCGTGGTTATCGAGGGGTCGGGGCTCGCGAGCCAGGCCCACTCACCCATCTCGAAGTTGCCCTTCGGGGTCCACTGCCCGAAGAACGTCTCGGCGGCGGTGTTCTTTATGCTTATGTTTATGCCGTACTCCTTGAGCTGCTGCTGCACGATCTGCTGTAGCGTCTCGCGCAGGGTGTTGTCCGCCGTGGTCGAGAAGGTGATGTTCATGTTCGCACCGGCCGACTTGGCCTTCTGAGCGTACTGCTTGGCCTTGGCCGGATCATGCGTGTACTCCTGCCAGGCCGGCGTATAGTACGGCTTCTGGTCCGGGACCAGTACGCTCTGCAGCGGCTTGACCTGTCCCTTGAGGAGCTTGTCTATGACCTGTTTGCGGTTGATCCCGTATGCTATGGCCCTCCTCAGGTCCAGGTTGGGGACTTTGTCCAGGTTGAAGGCTATGTGCTCCCAGACCGTCCCGGCCTTGCTCTGTACCTTGGTCCCGCTTATGGACTTGAGCTTCTGCAGGAGCCCGATGTCCACGGGCGGGTTTATGAACTGTACCTCGCCGTTGCGCAACGAGTTGATGAGCGTATTGGTGTCCGGTATCCAGCGGAAGGTCACCTTCTCTATGGCCGGCTTGTTGCCCCAGTAGTTGTCGTTTCTCACCCAGCTCAGGTATTCGCCCTTCTTCCAGGTGTCGAACTTGTAGGGCCCGCTGCCGACGATGGAGTTGTTGAGCGCGGTGTTGAAGTCTTTGTTCTGGTAGATGTGCTTCGGGAGTATCTGGGTCTCCGAACCACCGAGCAGCGTCATCCAGGGGGCGAAGGGCTCCTTGAAGGTCATCCTGACGGTACGCTTGTCCGGGGTCTCGAACTTGGAGATCTTGTCCCACCCGAAGCGGGTGATGATGTGGTTCTTCTTGTTCATCACCTGCTCGAAGGTCCAGCGCGCATCCTCGCTGGTGAGGGGCTTGCCGTCGGACCAGGTGAGCCCGTCCTTGAGCTTGTACTCGATGGTGAGCGGGTCTTTCTTGAGGATCTTGGGCATCCCGTCGGCGAGCTCGGGCGCGAAGGACAGATCAGGCATGATCTTGAGCGGGCTCTGCAGGATGCCTACGGTAGTGTCCTGGGTGGCCTGCAGGTCACCGCCGGTCACGTAGTTGTTGAGGATGTTCGGCTCCTGGTCGTAGCCGATTATCAGCTGGCTGTTCGTGCCCTTCTTCGGCCCACCGCCGGCAGTGCCGCCACCGCCGCTGGAACCTCCCTGGTTCCCGCCGCCGCCGCATCCGGCGGCACCTAGTACGGTCACCCCGGCTAGCCCGGCACCCCCGACCTTGAGGAAGTCGCGGCGGCTGATACCGCTGCCGGGTTCCCGTTTTGTATCCTTGCTTCTCTTGCTCCTCACGTGCTCCTCCTCTCTTGCGTAACGGGTGTTCAGGCTCCGGCCTTCTACCGAGATCGATATCCTTGCGACGGTCGGACCTCTCTGGTAGAACACCCTTTCCCCCGCGCCTGCACGAGGCGGCGCTTCTTCTCACCAAGCGCAGTATATCGGCCCGTGAAAATTACGCAACCTCTATGCACCAAGGCTCGCCCGCTCCCGCAAGAAACCGAGCACGGCGCGGTCTATGCAACCTTCCTCCTGCTCACGTTCCTCGAAGTTCTCGGTGCGCACGAACGACCCAAGCGCCCGGTGGAGATCGTCGTCGGAGACCTCTCCGCTTCGCAGGTAACCGAGCCGGGCGAGACAGCGCACCACCTCATCCCGGACCTCCCCTTCGATCGCGAGAACGTCCTCCTGAGAGCTCCTCCCGAAGTAGAGCCGGTGCAGCCCGTAGAGCCGGGCGAGCTCCTCTATGGGCTCGGGATGGTCGTCGACCCGCAGATCGACCGCCCGGTCGTCGAACCCGCCGTACCCCCCACCCTCACGCACAACGAGCAGGGCGGCCGACTGTCTGCCCCGCCGGTCCCCTCCTGCCTCCTGGCCGGCTCGTAGGGCCGACAACAACCTCTCGGCCAGGGGGCCGTTGGAAGCCCGGAAAGTCCTCGCCATGGCCTCTACCGTCTCGCCGCCGACGAGGATGTTGCCCTGGGCGGCGAACCCCTCCCCGGCGACCCCGCCGGCCCACTCCATGCATTCGTCCCCGGTGAACGTTGCGCTCTGCCCCGTAGCGTCTACCACCCCCACCTGCCGGTGAGAGCTCTCGGGGTCGGAGGCCACCAGCTCGGCGATGGTCTCCCGCGCACTCTTCCCTTCGGACATCATCTCAAGACCTCGTGGACCGTAGGTGGTGTTGGCCATGGCCTGGGTCGCCACGGCCCCGACGCCGGCCCGCGCCCACGGGACGACCGCCCCGACGGCGAGGAACTTCGACTGCACGGCGACGCCGAGTTCCCCGCTCTCAGCATCGCATCCGACTATGGAGAAAGTGGCAACGAGAGGCAGCCTCTCTGGAAAAGAGCCCATGACACTCCTCCTCTCCCGGTTTTCCCGGTCGCTCTTTATAAGTCTCTCAGAGATCCCGGCCCCCTGCCATGCACCCGGCGCGCTCAACCAGCCGGATCACTGCTCCACCCGAGAGGCCGCCTGTCGCCAGCCCGCCGGAGGCGGGCACGATCACGCACCCGAACGGCGGCCCTGCAGAAAGAGTTCCGCCAGGACCGCGGTCGCGTGTCCCACCGGCTCCCTGGCGGCCCCGGGGTCACCCTCCGCGATCACGCAGAGAGCATAGGCGTGCCCGGGTAGGATCACGAACCCCGCATCACCCGCCATCCCTTCGAGGTCGCCGGTCTTGTGGGCCAGCATGGCCCCGTCCGGCAGCCGCACGGGGAGCGGGGGCTCGATGCGCTGCCGACGCAACATCTCCAGAAAGAGGCGGCGATGCCGTCCGGAGAGGAGATCTCCGCGCCACACCGCGGAGAGGAGCTCCACGACGTCGCGAGGTGAGGTCAGGTTCTCTTCCCCGCGCCCTGCGGCACGTACGTCCATCATCTCACGCGCGAGTACCGTGTGCCGCAGGCCCAGGGAACGGGCGAGGCGGTTGACAACGTCCATGCCGAGGCGCCGGATCAGGGCGTTGGCCGCCGTGTTGTCGCTCGCGGTGATCATGGCCCACGCAAGCCCCCCGACCGTAAAGACACCCGGCGTGCTGACCTCCGGCGAATACGCGACGAGGTCTTCCGCCCGGACCCTGAGCGACTCCTCGAGCGACGCCACGCCTCCCTCCACCTCGGCGAGAAGCGCCGCCAGGACGAAGAGCTTTATCAGGCTCGCGCTCCGGAAGGCCTCGTCCTCCCGAACACCGAAGCTCTTACCGGCCGGCTCCCCCTCCAACCCGAGAGCACAGAGCCCTACCCTGCACCCGGGAACCACGCCGAGATCAGCGAGCGGCCCCAGGTTCACCGCATCCCCCTCCGTAACGCGCGAAGCCGACGTACCCATCCTCCGAAACCCTTCGCACCGAGACCCCGCCGTCCTCGCCCTTCGCCGAGACGTAGCAACCATCCCCGAGGTAGAACCCGACGTGGGTGATCTCCTCCCCGAAGAAGACGAGGTCCCCCACGCGGGCCCGTTCCCAGCTCTCCCCGCTCCTGAAGGGTGCACTCGCGAACTGATCCTCCGCGTCGCGCGGCACCCGGATGCCGCGCAGCTGCATTGCCCTCATCACGAGCCCCGAGCAGTCCATCCCGCGCGTCGAGTCGGTGCCGCCCCATCGGTACGGCAGCCCGAGAAGCCGCAGACAGAGATGGTGGCCCCCGATCCCGACCGGATCCCCGACCCGCCGCAGAACCCCGGCATCGACCTCCACCGGCCTCCCGTCCGGGAGCACCGCCTTCCCCTCATCCTCCCCGAGCAGCGCCCCGAGCGGCAGGCAGGCCCGATTCTCGCCCACGACCACGAAAGCGGGCTCCCACGCGCCTCTCTCCACCAGCCCATCCCCCGCGTCCACCCAACCCGGGTATCCTCCCGGGTCGAGGTGAGAGGCATGTTCCGGCACCACGACGCGAAGCCAGCCACCTCTCCTCCCGAGCACCACGAGTCGCTCGCCGCAGACGACCTCCGTGACCATCTCGGCATCGCCTGAGGGAGAGGCGCGCACGGCGATGGATCTCACCGCCACCATATCAGACATGGTCGCATGAAACCCCGGATTGGACCGGCGGTCAAGAGCCGGCGTAAATCCCGGACAGGATGCATCCACCGCTACTGATAAATCCCCGGGTAACGCCATCATCTTCCCCATGCTCCCGGAGGAATGCGGAGCTCTGCCAGATCAACCCGTATAGCCGACGCAACCGTCCAACGAGAAGAAAAAGGGGGCCGGGAGTCCCGGCCCCCTCTCCTGAAGCCACAGCTCAGTCGTACGTCACCCGCGGATCGAGGAGCGGGTAGAGCAGGTCTATGACCAGGTTCGCCGCGACGATCAGGAAGCTCGCGAAGAGCACCGTCCCCATGATCATGGGGATGTCCTGGTTCTGCACCGCCTGCCAGGCGAGCGTACCTATCCCCGGCCAGCCGAAGACCTCCTCTATGACCAGCAGGCCGCCGAGGGCGTAGCCCAGGTCCATCCCGAACATCGTCACCACGACCCGCATCGCGTTGCGGAACGCGTGCTTGAGGATGACGGCGCTCTGGCTGAGGCCCTTGGCCTTCGCGGTGCGGATGTAGTCCTCGTTCAGGACCTCGAGCATCCCGGCCCGGGTCATCCGGGTGTAGAACGCCGCGCCCGTTATACCGAACGTGAGGGCCGGCAGGATGAGCGCCTTGAAGCCCCCCGTGCCACCGAGCGGGAAGAGCGGGATCTTGTACGCCAGGAAGAAGAGCAGGAGAATCCCGAGCCAGAACTGCGGGACCGCCAGCCCGATCAGCACCAGCACGTTGGAGATCCCCTCCAGGAAACCCCGCTTGACGGCGACGATGATCCCGGTAGTGACTCCTATCGCGAGCTCGACGATCACCCCGGCCACGGCCAGCTCGGCCGTGTAGGGGAACCGCTGCAAAATGGTAGGCAGAACCTCCTGCTGCGTCCGATAGGAACGGCCGAAGTTGCCGTGGATCGCCCGGTCGACGAAGCCCAGGTACTGCTCGTAGAGCGGCCTGTCCAACCCGAGCTGATGATAGATGCTGTTGACCACCGACTGCGGGGCGTTCGGGCCGGCTACGACCCGCGCCGGGTTGACCGGCACGACGAACGCGATGAGGAAAGTTATGACCGAGACCAGAAACAGCGTGAAGACGACCCACGCTATCCTGCGCAGCGCGTATGCAGCCATCCTAAACCCCCACTGCCCCGATCACGTCAGGTACCACTGCTGGTAGATCTGGTAGAAGACCGGGTGTATGTCCGTCCCCTTGAGCTTCGGGTTGACGAAGTAGACCGCCTTCTGGTTGTAGAGCGGCACTATCGGGTTGTCTGCCAGGATCTGGCGCTGAATCTTCTGGTACATCGCCAGGCGCTTCTTGTGGTTCGTCTCGATCAGGGCCTGCGCCAGCTCCTTGTCGACGGTCTTGTTCGAGTAGTGCGACTGGTTGTTGGTCGGGATCTGGTTCGAGTTGAACAGGACGTCCAGGAAGTCGGAGGGGTCCGGGAAGTCCTGGCTCCAGGCGCCGACGCCCGCCTGCGCCTTGCCGGACTCGATCTTGCTGATCCACTCGCTGAACGAGATGCTGTGCAGCGTCATCTTCACGCCTATCTGGGACAGGTTGTTCTGTATGACCTGGTCCACCTTGGGCTCGTCCGAGGTGTTCTGGTCCCAGAAGTCGATGTGGAAACCGTTGCCGTAGCCGGCCTCCTTCAGGAGCGACCTCGCCTTCTCCGGGTCGTACGGATACCCCTTTATGCTCGGGTCGTAGCCCGGCATGTGCGGCGGCAGGATCTGGTTCGTCGGCACGACCATGCCGGCCAGGACCTGGGCTATGCGCTTCTTGTCTATCGCGTACTGGAAGGCGAGGCGCACCTTGGGGTCGGTGAAGGGCTTCTGCTGCACGTTGTAGAACAGGTAGAAGAGCGTGTTAGAGACCGCGCTCTTTATGTAGCTCTTGTACTTGGGGTTGTTCTTGACCTGGTTGTACTGCGCGGAGGGGAAGTCGAGCGCGTAGTCGGCCTGCCCGGACTCGACCCGCTGGATCTCGGTCGTCGGGCTCAGCCCGATGGTGATGTCTATCTCGCCCGCCTTCGCCTCGGTCGTCTCCGGAGCGCTGGTCGGGTTCTTGTAGTCCTTGTTCTTCACCAGGATCAGCTTCGAGCCGTGGCTGAACTGCTTGACCATGAACGGCCCACTCCCGACCGGATGGGTGTCGAAGTCCGGCCCAGCCTTCTCGACGGCCTTCTGCGGCACCGCCGAGGCCGGCGGGATCGCGATCGTCTGCAGGAACGTCTGGTCGGGCTTCTCGAGGTCGAACTCTATCTTGTAGGGCGAGAGGACCTTGATGCCCTTGACGTCCCCCTTGGGGTTCTTGCGATAGGCCGCACCGCCGACGATGTTGGTGTAGAAGTCGGCGACCGGGCTCTTGGTCTTCGGGTTGAGGATGCGCTCTATGGCGTACTTGAACGCCTGCGCGTTCACCGGCTCGCCGTTGGTGAACTTCATCCCCTTTCGTATGTTGAAGACGTACTTGTGCCCACCGTTCTCGGGCTTGGGCACCTCGGTCGCGGCCCACGGCACGAACCCCTGCGCGCTCTGGTTGTAGGTGATGAGCGTCACGAAGGTCGCGTGCACCACCGGCCAGCTCAGCGTGTCGTAGGCCAGAGCCGGGTCGGTGTGCGGTATGTCCTGCTGGGTCGTGACCTGTATCGGCCGGCTGGCACTCCCGCCACCGCCACCGCTCGAGCCACCCTGTCCGCCGCCGCACCCGGCGGCCCCGAGCAGGGCGGCCCCGGCTAGGCCCGTTCCTCCCGCTTTGAGGAAGTCGCGGCGGCTGACCCTCCTCCGTCCACCGGAGGTGTAGGGCTTCGCCTCGTCCTCTTCTTTTCTTCTGGTCATCTTCTCCTCCTTCTTCGTTCTCCTCCCGCCGGACCCTCCGGCGGCACACTCCTCCAGACTACTTCCTGGGGTCGAGCGCGTCCCTGAGCCCGTCGCCGAGCAGGTTGAGCCCGAGTACCGTGATCGCCACCGCGATACCTGGGAAGACCGCTATCCAGGGGGCCGAGGTGAGGTACTGATCACCGTCGCTTATCAGGTTGCCCCAGCTCGGGGTCGGCGGCTGCACGCCGATGCCGAGGAACGAGAGGATCGCCTCGTAGAGGACGGTCGTCGAGAACCCGAGCGTGACGTAGACGATGATCTGCCCGTAGACCTGCGGCAGGAGGTGCCGGATCAGGATCCGGAACCGGCTCACCCCGATACTTCGTGCCGCGTCCACGTAGTCGCGGTTCTTCACCGAGAGGATCTCGCCGCGCACGATCCGGGCCAGGTAGAACCAGCTCACGAACCCGATGACGAAGATGACGACCTTGAGCCCGGGCTTGAGCGCCACCGATAGGAAGGCGGCGAAGAGCAAGACCGGGAAGCTCATCATCACGTCCGTGAAGCGCATGAGCAGCGTGTCCACGATCCCGCCGAAGAAGCCGGCCACCGCGCCTATCACGACGCCGATTATCGTGGAGATTATGTTAGCCAGGATCGCGACCTCCATCGAGGTGCGCGCCCCGTAGACGAGCCTGGAATACAGGTCGCGCCCGAGCGGATCGGTGCCGAGCCAGAACCTACCGGAGGGTGGGAGCGGGCTGCCCGTGGCGGTGAGGCCGTTACGGAACTGGATGTCGGGGTTGTAACGGGCCAGCACGGGCGCGAGGATCGCGACGAGTATCATGATCAGGAATATCGCGAGCCCCACTAGGGCGCTCTTGCTGGCGAGAAAACGCCGCAGCGCCTCCTCCCGCGGCGAGCGGCTCTTTATCCCCCGTAGCGACCCCCCAGCCTCTTCTTGTGAGGTTGCCAACCTATCCGGGGATACCGTCAGCTTGAAGCCTCCTTTCTTCGTACGCTGGTGCGGGCCATCGTAGATGATCCGTACTCCGCCCTGTATGACCAGTCAAGAAACTACTCCCGCGCAAGATGAAAGTCAAGGAAGTGTTTCCCTAACGTCTTCCCCTGGAGAAGACCGCCAGCACCGTGGCGCCGAGGCCGAGCAGCACGAGCCCGCAGAGGATGAGTGCTCCCAGGATCGGTACCAGCGCGGAGACCGCGACGAGCAGCGCCCCCACGATCGCCGCCGCGGCGTTCCCGCTCCTGTAACGCCCCGTGGCAAACAGCGTCCTGCGCCCCAGAAAATACGCCGTGGCGACCGTACCGAAGAGCGCGAGCCCGAAGTACGCCGGGACCAGGAGGACGAGCACCGGCCCTCCGACGACCGACACGGCGAGCACGACCCCGAGCACGACGAAAAGCGGCACCGACGCCGCCCCGACGAGCAGCGACCTCCCCGGATACCACTCTAT